>Ga0209748_1000055_pt1 | contig 83089 bp, 76 predicted proteins | sample BarGraIncu00421A_FD_185490 | JGI IMG/M metagenome (GOLD analysis project Ga0209748, IMG submission 185490) | Arctic peat soil microbial communities from Barrow, Alaska - Barrow Graham LP Incubations 004-21A (SPAdes) (version 2) | ecosystem: Environmental > Terrestrial > Soil > Wetlands > Peat... | reverse complement strand
CCAGTATATTGTTTTTTTAATAACTCTTTTGGGATGAACGCATTGAATTTGCCTTTAATTTGAATTTCATCAGAAAGCTTGAATTGATTCTTATCCAGTGGTTCTGTCTTAATCTTTCTCAATACGTCTTCAATAGCCGCTTTAGAATGTTCCTTTACAAAAATACAAAGGGGCATTCCTTTATCATAATAACATTGATTGTCAAAACCAAAAGCAATGAGTGCATAGGACAGGGTCACAAATTCTCTGGTCCCTAAAAAAGGGAATATTCCAAAGGTATCATCATCTATTTTTACAACCATTTCATTGGTTATGTCAGCATTTCTTGCTACCCGTCTTATTTCAGCTAACCGCTCACTGGCTGATTCTCCCAAATATTTATAGACCGTGTCATTAACTAAAAGCTCTTTTATCTTTTGGGTGATTTTTGTATAAACCGTATATTTGCCATCACTGCTCCAATTGTTTGTTGAAATACCTTTTATCTCTTTGACAAAAATAATCCCTGCCTCTTTATCAATATCCATGGTTTCCCATGTTCTGCCGGCTAAAGCAAACCTTTCTCCAATGGGAAAAGGTTCCTGAACGGTTCCGATTTCTTCAGAATGAAATTTTACGCTATACTCTTTTGGTGTTTCAAAAACGGTATAGAACTCAAAATGATTGACCTCGACCTCGCCTTTTGCCCCAATGAGCAGCCCTTTATTTTCGGTAACCTCCAACTGCTGAATTTCGACTAAAAATTCAAGCATCTTTTTATAATCCTGCTGGGAGATTTCTTTAAACAAGCTCAGGGAAAGCATGTTTTGTGCCAGAAGCGCCGGTGAAATTTCGCCGGCAGAAACCATCATGCTCATGGTTTGATGATAAAGAATACCGTAAGGCAGTTTTTTCTGGGGAATCGGTTCGATCCATTTTTCTTCTAAATAAAGCTGAATCATGGCAATGCACATTAAAAAGCTCCAATTAATTGCTTTGTAAAATTCTTCATCGGCTTTTCCCATATCTTCTCTGAAAACAAACCACATTTCCGATGGATTCCCGCGTCGGCCGGTTCGCCCCAGACGCTGTACAAAGCTGGAAACAGAAAGTGGCGAGCCGGTTTGCACAATACGCTCCAGTTCACCTAAATCGATTCCCAATTCCAGGGTTAACGTTGCGCCGGTGACAATTGGCAAAGCTGATTTTTTCATTTTTTTCTCAGCATACTCCCGAAAGCTTGCGGATATGTTGCCGTGATGCACCAGATAAACATTGTCCGTTTTATTTTCCATGGCAATTTTTTTTATATTTGCAATACTTTCTTCAACTTCTGCTTTTGAGTTTGAAAATAAAATACATTTTTTCCCAAAGGTGCTGGCATATAAATAGTCATAATAGTGCCTCATCATTTCTTTATCCTCTTTTTTTTCGCTGTTGTATTTTACGAAAAAATGTTGGAGAGATAATCTCAGACTTCTCTTTTCACTATTAAACAAAGGGGTTTGGCAGTTTCGGTTTGTCCCTGAATTCAGCCATTTTTCAGCAAGGGCATAATCCCCTAAGGTGGCAGATAATCCGATTCTCACTGGCACATTATTAGTCAGTTTCTGTATTCTTTCCAGGATGCAGAGCAGCTGGGCTCCGCGATCCTCACTCATGAAATAATGAACTTCATCAATAATAATATATTTAAGATCTGAAAACAATTTTATGGCTTCTGATTTTCGATGCATCAGCATGGCTTCCAGGGATTCCGGTGTTGTCTGCATAATCCCCTGGGGATTTTTCAGGAGCTTGTTCTTATCTGACCTACTGGCGTCTCCGTGCCATTTGGTTACGGGAATACGGCTTTCCTGAAGCAACCCTTCAAGGCGATTAAACTGATCATTAATCAGAGCTTTCAGTGGGCTGATATATAAAACTCCCAGGGATTTTGAGGGCTCTTCAACTAATTTAGTCAACACCGGCAGAAAAGCAGCTTCCGTTTTTCCGCTTGCCGTACCGGAGGACAGCAGTAAGTTATCATCCGTGTTGAAAATCACATCGCAGGCTCCGACTTGAATATCCCGAAGGTTATCCCAGCGTTCTCGGTAAATATAATCCTGTATAAAAGGTGCTAATTTTTGAAAAGTATCCATTAAATTTCAAATTCCTCAAATTCTTTCATTAGGGCTTCCTCGTTTAATTCTGTTTTGGCAAACTCAAAGGTTTCAATTTGCATAATTTCAGAAATCTTTTTATCGGGGTTTTGATAAATAATATTGAGGAGTTCAATGAAATCCCGGATGATTTCACGCGGCGTAATATTTGTGCTTGCTCCGATTCGCGAGTATTCAATTTTTATGAAATTAATCATATCATCTTCAGCGATATTGGATTCATAGCCAAAAAGGCCGGCATGAATAGCAGCTAACTTTTCAATGAGAATGTACATTTCTTCCGGTGAAAGCGGTGCCAACCGAATAATTGGTGCCAGCATATCCCGGGTATCTTCGGTCGCAAAGCGACCTTCCGCCAATCGTGATTTTAGCGCTTCATAACTAAAAACACCTCGGCGGGTGTCTTCGATGCACTGAGGGGTTCCCCCCATAATGATTCCGATATGCTTTGCTTTTCCCTGGAGAATATCATTATACATCATCAGTATTTTTTCATAATTGTATTGTCTGGTAATCGCATTGGGAACTTTATAAATATTCACCAGTTCGTCAATTAAAATAAGCATGCCGCTGTAACCTGCTCTTACTAAAAACAAGGCAAAGATCTTCAGATATTCATACCAATCATCATCTTTGATAATGATACTCACGCCCAGATCACGCTTTGCCTCTGTTTTTGTTGAGTATTCACCGCGAAACCATTTTAATACTTTACCTTTTGTTTCATCATCACCCTGAGTGTATGCATTAAAATACATGGAAATCATTTTAGCAAAATCAAATCCATGAACCAACCCTTCAATCTCGTTCATAACGTCATAAATTTTAGTCTCTACCAGTTGATTGAAGTTTTCATCTTCGGAAGACATGTTGTTTTCTGTAACGACTTGGGTTTTTATTCCGCTGATCCATTTTTCCAGGATCAGTGGCAGGGCTCCGCCATCCGGTCTGGTTTTGGTTGACATATTTTTCATTAATTCTTTATAGGTAGCAATGCCCTGTCCTTTTGTTCCCACCAGTCGACGTTCAGGTGACAAATCCGCATCAACCACGACAAAGTTTTTGTCCATTACATAGGAGCGCATTGTCTGCAGTAAAAAACTTTTCCCACTGCCATATTTCCCAACAATAAATCGAAATGATGCACCGCCGTCTTCAATAATATCTATATCATGGAGCAATGCCTTTATTTCTATTTCTCTGCCAACAGCAATATAGGGCAACCCGATTCGAGGGACAACCCCACCTTTTAAAGCATTCATAATTGTTGTGGCAATTCTTTTAGGAACCATAGCCATATTTATATAACCTCCAGTAATTCAACTTTGTATTCATCGTAGATCCATGGTTTTTCGTCATTTGTTTCAATAATATTGTCTTCGATATGTGTTAAAGCTTTTTCATTAATCGCTTCAATCAGAACCGAGATCATTCTGTCTTTCTTTATCGTTATCTCCGCAATTTTTTCGCACTGGTTGTTGAGCAACAGCTTGATTATTTCCTTTTCGTCACTGGTTAAATGATTGGAAAAACACTTCATCCCAGTCATTTCTGCCGTATTGCTGACCAATGGTTGTTCGACTGTCATCGTTTCTATCTCCTCAAATACCGGTTCAACAATTAACGTTTCCTGTGTGCTTTGGGCCACTCTTCGGATGTGGTCAAATTTAGTCGTATCAATGGTTACGATGACTGGCTCACATTTTTCTGATCGGATCTTTTCCTTTTCCAGGTCTTTTCTATTTTCTTTTTCTTTATCTTTTTTACTTTTTTGCGCTTCTTTCAGTCTCAGGTATAAGTCCTGTTTATTGTTTTCTTCGCAATATTTTCTAACGCTCTTTTCAATGAGGTCTGTTAATACTTTGGATGAGCCCCTAAACGTAATTTTATAAGAATAATTGTAAATTTCTCTTAAATAGAACTCTGTGGTTCTTAATATTTCCCCTATGAAACGTTTATCACTGTAGTATTCAGAATAAGAATACTTGAGCCATGTTCCGCTTTTGCAGACATATCTCTCAAAATCATTGACAATGTATTTTCTGTCCAATTTTTTTGTGTTTTCATAAAATATACCACTGCGGAATGGAACCCATGTATCACATGATTCTTTCCCAAACATTTTCTCAAAAAAAGTTGTTTTTCTGTTCTTGATATAAAACTTTTCTATTTCCATATAAACCTGTGTAAAGGCTTCAATGTAATCATCTTTAAAGTCTTTCAGAAATTTACTTTTAAGAATTTTATAATTGGAAAAATCATTCACCAATTCAATGAACTCTGAGAAATTGTTCTCCCTGATCGCACTTTTTATATCGCCCAACGCAAAGAGATACTGATTGGTTTTTCTGGGAATATCCTTAATTCGCAGAACGTCCATTTGATAATAAATAACATAATCCTTTAACCAGTCTTTTAGATATCGATCAATTTTGTTGTCATACTCTCTGTATGCGTTCCAGATGAATAATAATTTTTCAAATCCGTCTTGCGGTGAGGTTACCCCAATGCCATTAATCAACTCATAAATATAGACAAAAACAAAGGAACTGCTTGTCTCCTCGACTATTCCTTTTCTGACCTTGGTTCGCCAGGTAAAATATCCCCTTAGCTCCGGAAAAGCCATGTCTGTGTACTGGGGTAAATATCTTAATACCTCACCATAATAGCCATAATCATCTTCAAAGTTTTCCATAAACTTGGCCTGCAAATAAAACCGGGCGTTTATATAGTCGCTTTGCCAATAAAAGGTATTATTCTTCGGTACTATTCTCATCATTTCTTTGTATTTTTTTGGAGCAGGCACTAAAAGATCTGAAGCTTTTTTTATAATTGGTTCAGGTCGATAAGCGGATTTTTTTATATCCCCGTCATTCATCCCAATCTGGATGTTTTTTACTTTCGCTAATGCTTCATTGATTAATTTCAAAATATTCGTTTCCATTTGGTTCTGTCCTTTGTGTTAATAAACTTTTCGGTATTTTTCAAGAAAACCAATCATTCTGTTGTGTGTTCTTCATTAATCTACTATTATACACCAGTTACAATTGAAATGAGTGCTATTTTTCTCATTCTTCACAAAATATGAGTTTTTTTAATAATCACCGCAAAAATAGCGACCGTTCTGGTCGCTATCTCACATTTTTTTCTGATTTTTAAATTCAACATTTATAATCGTTCTTCCAATTCTGATGTCAGGGTTTCATAACCGGGCTTATGCAGAAGTGCAAACATATTTTTCTTATAGGCTTCAACCCCGGGCTGGTCAAAAGGATTAACTCCTAAAAGGTATCCATTGAGACCGCAGGCTTTTTCAAAAAAGTAAATAAGCTTTCCGATATTAAAAGCATCCAGCTGATCAAGATGGATAATCCCATTAGGAATCCCTCCATCCACATGGGCCAACAGTGTTCCCATAAAAGCTTTTTCATTAACCGCATCAATTTTACGGCCTGCCAGATAATTCAGCCCTTCCAGGTCTGCATCATTTTTAGGGACCTCAAAGGCTGACTGCTCTTTGTCAATAATAACCACGGTTTCAAAATGGTTTTTAGGGCCATCCTGGATCATTTGCCCCATGGAATGAAGATCTGTGGAAAAATGAACGGCTGCCGGAAATAATCCCTTGCCGTCTTTTCCGTCGCTTTCACCATAAAGCTGTTTCCACCATTCTCCGATATAATCCATGCTGGGATCATAATCCACTAAAATTTCAATGTTCTTTCCCCGATTATATAATACATTCCGGTACAATGCATATTGGAAGCATGCATTATCAGCAAAATTCGGGTTTTGGTATTCCTCATATCCGGCTTTTCCGCCAGCCATCAGAGCATCAATATCAATCCCGGCAGCAGCAATGGGAAGTAATCCCACCGCCGTAAAAACCGAGTAACGGCCCCCCACATCATCCGGAATAACAAAACATTCATAGCCTTCTTCATTGGCCATAAATTTTAAGGCCCCTCTTGATTGATCCGTAGTTACAAAAATACGATCCTTTGCACCATTCTTACCATACTTTTTTTCAATAAAGTCTTTAAAAAAGCGAAAAGCAATGGCCGACTCGGTGGTGGTTCCGGATTTTGAAATAACATTAACACAAACCTCCTGATCTTTTAAAAGCTCCAGAAGATTTTCTAAATATTTTCCGCTGAAATTTTGTCCGGCAAAATAAATCTTTGGTGCTTTTCTTTTTGAGCGTGGCTCTTCATTAAAAAAGGGACTGGTTAAGGCAGAAATAACCGCTTTCGCTCCAAGATAAGATCCACCAATACCGATTACCACAAGTGCATCACAACTGTCCTGTATTTTTTTGGCTGCTTTTTTAATTCGGGCGTATTCCTCTTTGTCATAGTTGACTGGATAGTCTGTCCAACCAAGGAAATCATTTCCTACTCCGGTTTTTCCCATCAATTCCTCGTTGGCTAATGCCAATTGTCCAAAACGATTTTCAAATTCACTGGGGTTAATATTTGCATATGAGAGATCAAAACGAATACTCATAACACTACACCTTACCTTTCTTTCTAAATTCGAACATCCAAACGCCGTCTGTAAATGTTTAAAACAAATCCGACCGCGATCATATTAATAATCAGAGAACTCCCACCATAGCTGATAAAAGGGAGCGTAATACCGGTAATCGGCAATAAACCAATGGTCATCCCGATATTTTCAGTAATCTGGAATAAAAACATGAAGAACACCCCAAAAATCACCAGGGTTCCATACATATCCTGGGCAAGCCTTGCCCCACGCAATAAACGCCACATAAAAAACACAAACAAAAGGATAACCAGGGCTGCCCCGATAAATCCCGCTGTTTCACTGATCACGGAAAATATGAAGTCAGTCCATTGTGCCGGCAGAAAATCGAGCTTTGTCATGGTGCCCTGGGTAGCAAGGCCTCTTCCAAAAAGCTCTCCCGAACCAATGGTAATCTTTGACTGAATAGCATGATAACCTGTTCCCAAAGGGTCTGCTTCAGGATGAAAAAAGGATAGAATCCTGGCCTTTTGATAATCCAGAGCGAAGAACCATGCGGTTGGTATGGCTATAAATGAAAAAAGAAAGAGTCCATAAAAATACCGAATATTAAACCCTGCCACAAAAAGCATTCCCAAAGCAATGACTAAGATGACCAATGCCTGGCCAAAGTCAGGCTGCAGGATCATTAAGATGGTCGGAGGGAAAATAAAGGCAGCCGGTACGATCAAATCTTCTGCACAGTCCAGGCGATCGTAGCGAAGCTCTAAAATTTTTGCAAAGGATAAAATAAAACCCATTTTTGCAATTTCTGATGTTTGAACCTCAAAGAAGCCCAGATTAATCCATCCGGTGGTTCCCATATTGGTGGTACCTACCCCGGGAATGAAGACAATGAGTAACACGAGAAGCGAAATACCATAAATCCATTTCCAGTGATCTGCGAATAAATTATAATCGCTTCTTATCAGAAAGAATACAATCACACACCCGATAATAAATGAAATCCCCTGTTTTATGATATATATTTCAGCGCCGGTACCGGCAAGACCCTCCACATTGGTAGCGGTAAAAATAGAAATCATTCCGATGATGAAAAGGATCAAAACCGAAATGATCAAACCATAATCTAAATTTTTGCAGCCGTTTTTTAATCGCATTCACATCCTCCCAATTGATTGTTAATAGCTGTATTATAACATAGCTATTGAGTATTCTCCAATGGCAAGTTTAATTTAAGCTGCAAATTTTAAAATAACTCATTGTAATCGAAAATGACAATTGTTCAAATAAATGTTGTTGCCGAATCACGCCCTTTTAGATGACTTTTCCTTGACAATGTGTTAGAATAAGCAATAACTTGTGAAATGGAGAGGTGAAAAATGGAAAAGCGAACACTCGGAAAAACCGGTTTAGAAGTTTCTCTCATTGGGTTTGGTGGTATTCCCATTCAACGGTGTAACCAATGGGATGTTGATGAAATTATCGAGAATCTAATTGAAGAGGGTGTTAACTTCATCGATACTGCCAGAGCCTACACGAACAGCGAAGAAATGTTAGGTGAAGCATTGAGAAAATGGGGCAGGGAAAATTTCTTTCTGGCAACCAAAACTCCCATGCTTACCTATAAAGATGTCATGACTGATGTAAAAATCAGCCTTGAAGCATTGCAGACAAACGGTATTGATCTTTATCAATTTCACAACTGTAAAACCATGGAATCCTATGAAATCATTATGGGACCTGATGGTGGGTATGCTGCTCTTATTGACTGTCAGAAAAAGGGACTGGTCAAACATATTGGGATTACCTCCCATAGCTATGAAGTTCTGGATCGTGCTTTAGATGAAGGATATTTTGAAACCATCCAATTTCCTTACAATATTATTGAAAACAAAGGGGCAGCCCTTTTTGCAAAAGCCAAAGCCGGAAATGTCGGGGTTATTGCTATGAAACCCCTTGCCGGTGGGGCCTTTATACATACCAACTATGCTCTGCGATGGGCCGCTGAAAACCGCAATATTTCCACTTTAATTCCAGGCATGGATTCGGTAAAGCAGGTCCTTTCCAACACAGCTGTGGGAAATAACTTTGCCCCATTAAATGACAAGGAACGCAAAACCCTTGAAGCCGATGCCAAAGCTCTGGGAAAAACATTTTGCCGCCGCTGCGGTTACTGCAGTCCCTGTCCCCAGGGTATTGATATCCCCATGCAATTTATCGTTGAAGGATATTATCGCCGGTATAATCTTGAGGAATGGGCTTTGGATCGCTATAACAGCTTTGTTTCCAATGCATCGGATTGCATCGAATGCGGTGAATGTGAACCGCGATGCCCTTATAATCTTCCCATTCGTGAAATGCTGAAAAACACCAGTGAACTCTTTGATCCCCTGGTTCACAAGAAAGTTTAAAGCAAAAAATCGAGCTGTAAACGGCTCGATTCAGACTGCAATCAAAGTAATTAGACAAGCCTCTTTCCGGATTTTTATTGCATCATATTGTGTGCATCATGGCGAACAGGCGTAGCCTGTACGATCATGCAGCACACAATGATCAATTAAATGTCCGGAAAGAGGTTTGTCAACACTTTGAATCGGTCCGTAAAGGCTCGATTTTTTTTGTAATTGATCGCTTATTTTCTTTCCTCGTCGATGAAAAAATCACCGTTGGGTCGGACATCAATGAATATGGTTTGTCCTTCATGAACATTCCCCCGAATGATTTCTCTGCCTACCATGGTTTCAATATTTGTCTGGATGAAACGTTTTAGCGGTCGCGCACCGTATGCCGGGTCAAAGCCTCTTTCAACAATGGCTTCTTTTGCAGCCGGGGTAATGGAAAGGACAATACGCCGTTCATCCAGGCGTTTTTGTAAATCCTTTAATAACAGCTCGATAATTTGAATAATCGCATCTTTGCTCAGCGGTTTATATAAAACGATTTCGTCAATTCGATTAAGAAACTCTGGTCTGAAATAATTTTTCAAAAGATTCATTACCATGCTTTCAGTTTCTTTTGTGATTTCACCGGAAGCATTGATCCCTTCCAAAAGATACTCTGACCCAATATTTGAGGTCATAATAATAATGGTATTTTTAAAATCCACGGTTCGTCCCTGGGAATCGGTGATCCGGCCATCATCTAAAATCTGAAGGAGTATATTAAACACATCCTTATGGGCTTTTTCAACTTCATCAAGCAGAATTACACAGTAAGGTTTACGCCGAACGGCTTCTGTAAGCTGTCCGCCTTCTTCATACCCTACATATCCCGGAGGTGCTCCAATTAAACGAGACACCGAGAATTTTTCCATGTATTCACTCATATCAATACGGATCATGTTATCTTCAGAATCAAAAAGTGTGGCCGCTACTGCTTTGGCCAGCTCTGTTTTCCCAACCCCGGTAGGTCCTAAAAACAGGAATGAACCAATGGGACTGTTAGGGTTTTTAATGCCTGCACGAGAACGGATAATAGCATCCACTACTTTCGAGATAGGTTCTTCCTGGCCAATAACGCGTTCTTTTAAAATGTCTTCCAGGGCCAACAGTTTTTCACGTTCACCGGACACCAATTTACTTAAAGGAATATTGGTCCAGTCTGAAATGATTTCCGCAATTTCTTCTTCGGTAACTTTTTCTCGTTTAAGGCTGTTTTCGTCGTTTTTCGCATCTGCCGACCCTTTGATTGCTTCAATTTTTCCAATTTTTTCAGGAATCAAACCGTATTCCAGTTCAGAGGCTTTGCGATAATCCCCTTCTCTGATAGCTTTTTCCTTTTCAAAATTTAATTTATTTAATTCTTCCTGAAGGTCTTTAAGGTTATCGGCCGACTTTTTCTCGGTATCCCATTGCAGACTCATGGTATTGAAATGTTCTTTATATTCAGCTAATTCTTTCTGAAGCCGCTCCAGACGTTCTTTACTTAATTTATCTTTTTCTTTTTTCAGGGCAACCTCTTCAATTTCCAATTGCATCATCTTACGACGAGCCTCATCCATTTCCTCCGGCATCGAATCCATTTCAGTTCGGATTTTTGCACAGGCCTCGTCAATGAGGTCAATGGCTTTGTCCGGAAGGAACCGGTCAGTAATATATCGGTTTGAAAGGGTAGCTGCTGCCACCAGGGCAGTATCGAGAATTTGAACCCCATGAAAGCGTTCATAGGTATCCTTAAGACCCCGGAGAATGGAAATAGTATCTTCAACACTGGGCTCATTAACCATAACCGGCTGGAAACGTCTTTCCAAAGCAGGATCTTTTTCAATATACTGTCGATATTCATCCAGTGTGGTGGCTCCGATACAGTGGAGTTCCCCTCTTGCCAACAGCGGTTTTAACATATTTCCGGCATCCATAGCCCCTTCGGTTTTTCCGGCACCGACAATGTTATGAAGCTCATCAATAAAAAGAATAATTTCTCCGTTACTGTCAACCACTTCTTTTAATACCGCTTTAAGGCGCTCTTCAAACTCTCCCCGGTATTTTGCTCCAGCAACAAGAGCTCCTATATCAAGAGCAATAACCCGTTTGTTTTTTAATCCCTCGGGAACATCACCGTCCACAATTCGCATGGCCAGGCCTTCAACAATGGCAGTTTTGCCAACCCCGGGTTCCCCAATAAGCACCGGGTTATTTTTTGTTTTTCGACTGAGAATCCGAATGGCATGACGTATTTCCGCATCACGGCCAATCACAGGGTCAAGCTTATTATCTTTTGCATCCTGGACCAGGTCATGTCCATATTGACTCAAGGCTTCATAGGTTACTTCGGGATGATCATTCACCACTTTCTGTCCGCCACGAACCTCTTTAAGAACATTTAATATTTCATCTTTGGAGATCCCGTATCGTTCAAGAATTTCAACGGCCTTTGACTTCTTTCCAAGGTTATATAATGCCAGCAGAATACATTCCACTGAAATGAATTTGTCATCCAGTTTTTTGGCTTCCTTATAGGAATCATTAAGAACCTTATCCGTTTCAGTACTGATGTAAATTTTCCCCTGTTCCCGGCCCGGCCCTGAAACACTTGGTTTCTTTGCAATTTCTTTTCTGAGTTCTTCTGCAATGGTATGAGAATTTTTTCCGATCCGGTCGAAAATTCGACTGACAATCCCATTTTCCTGGGTAATCAGCCCTGCTAATAAATGCTCCGGCTCAATTTCCATGTGATTATTTTCACCTGCAATGAGTTCTGCCGTTTTAAGGGCTTCCAAAGATTTTTGTGTAAATAAATTCATATCCATGACTTATTCCTCGTTTCTTTCAAATTTATTCAATTATTATAATAGCCCCTGTAGATTTCCTCTAATAAATCTGTGAGGTCCGAACTATTCAGCCCTTCAATGTTTAAAAAATAGACATTCATTGCCTTATCAATCATTTTTAAATACCGTGTAAGGTTATTGGCTACAATTTCAGTATCCTGGGAAAGCTCCCCTTCTTCTTTAAACTCTCTGATGAATTTATGACTGGTTTGTTTATTGGTTAAATCCGCAGCATAATCTTTTTGTTTTTTTTCGATATCGGTAATAAGATTAAAAAATTCATCAAAATGATCAATTAATTCCTCGGATTTAGTCCTTGAGCTGATTTTTAAAACAGCATATTTTCCTTTTTCATTGCTGGTGAATTCATAACTGTATCGGACCTTTGGACGGTATTTATATTTTAGGCTTTTGCCAAATTGAATACTCGAATTTTTATTAATTTGGCTTACTGACAATGTATCACTGAAATTTTCATCCAGTTGCTCGAGTATTATTTGGATTTTTTGTTCAGGTGTCACCAATCCAATTTTTTCTGCCAAAATATCATTAATCAGCTGGGAGCGGTTTGTATTGTTAACATAGGCTATTTGATCGATTTTTTCTACAATTTCATCAAACAACATTAGGCTGTAGACACTTTTTTTCATCATATAACTCCTTCACTATAAATCATAAGACCCTGCTCGTAATTTGTCAATCATTTTATTTATTTAGTCTCTCGCTTTATTAATATTATTAACTATTTTTAAGACTGATTCTATCTATTGATTACCCAAAAAACAAAGAAAAAACCAGCCTCTTTCGAGACCGGCTTTAAATAATATTTTTTATGCTGAATTCAATCTGTATTTTTAATTAATTTTTATTTGTTGAATACAATTTTTGCATTTGTACGACACAAACTAATGAATCATATTTGCAATAATAGGGGCGATGATTAATGATAAGGTTCCCATAACTTTAATGACTGCGTTTAATGAAGGACCGGCAGTATCTTTAAAAGGATCTCCGATTGTGTCCCCAACAACAGCAGCTTTATGAGCTTCTGAGCCTTTTCCGCCATGTTGACCTTCTTCAATGTATTTCTTGGCATTATCCCATGCACCACCGGCATTAGCCATTGTTAATGCAAGCAGAACACCACTTGCAGTTCCTCCGACAAGCAATCCGCCAATAACCTGGAGAGCCGCTTCAGGGTTGAATAGTGCAACCCCAAATCCAACGACTATAATACTCGCTGGAGCAAGCAGACCTGGTAAAACCATTTGTCTAATGGCTGCTTTTGTAGAAATATCAATACATTTTTTTGAATCCGCTTTTGCTGTTCCTTCAAGAAGTCCCGGAATCTCACGGAATTGTCTTCTTACTTCTTTAATCATGTCAAATGCAGCTGTACTAACAGCCCGCATAGCCAGTGAACAGAAGAGGAATGGAATCATTGCACCAAAGAAAAGTCCAAGCAGAATCATCGGATTAAGAATATCCAGTGTTGCCAGTTGCGCTCTTTGCGCAAAGGCTGAAAAAAGAGCAACCGCTGTAATTGCAGCGGATCCGATAGCAAATCCTTTTGCTATGGCTGCTGTGGTATTTCCAACTGAATCAAGTTTATCTGTAACTTTACGTACTTTAGGATCAAGACCTGCCATTTCGGCAATCCCGCCGGCATTATCAGCAATTGGGCCATAAGCATCAATGGCAACAATGGTTCCTGCCATGGATAACATACCCATTGCAGCCAATGCGATACCATAGAATCCATTCGCTCCGCCGCCTGGTACAAAATAAGCAACGCCTACTGTACCGATGATAACAAGAATAGGTAAAGCGGTACTTTCCAAACCAACTGAGAAACCATAAATTACATTCGTTGCTGCTCCTGTATTTGAAGACTCCGCAATTTTTTGAACTGGTTTAAACTTAGCTGATGTGAAATATTCAGTGATTAGACCAATCAGAATATTTGCGATCAAACCGACCTGAATAGCAATGTAGAATTGAAACTGATTATCAGGCAGCATGTATTTTGTTAATAAAAATGCTGCAATCGATGAGAGTAAAAAAGAAGTATACAGACTTCTATTGAGACTCGATTGTGGATTGCTTTCATTCCCTGTATAAATGAAAAGTGTTCCGATGATTGAGGCAATAATACCGCAGGCACCTAACATCATGGGAAGCATTACCCCAACTGAACCTAATAAAGCTGATCCCAGAAGCATTGCGGCAATTGATGTCGCAGCAAAGGATTCAAATAAATCGGCTCCCATTCCGGCAACGTCACCAACATTATCACCAACATTGTCAGCAATAACGGCAGGGTTTCTCGGATCATCTTCGGGAATTCCGGCTTCAACTTTACCGACTAAATCGGCACCGACATCTGCTGCCTTGGTGAAAATTCCTCCGCCAATACGAGCAAAAAGAGCAACCAATGAAGCACCAAATGCGAAACTGTCAATTGACGGTATCATATCCGGATTTTGTTTTGCAACAAAGATATACAGTAAAGAAACACCCAGTAATCCAAGGCCTACAACGCCCATTCCCATAACCGAACCACCTTTAAAAGCAATTGTTAATGCTTTTTTCAGGCTTGTTTGTGCAGCATTCGTGGTTCTTGCATTTGCTCGTGTAGCAATGTACATTCCCATGTATCCGGCGACAGTTGAGAATAACGCCCCTACACCAAATGCTATTGCTGAAGCAACTCCAAACTCAGTAAATAGTAAAAGAACAATGATTATAATAGCAATTGGAAATATCGTCTTATACTGACGGTTTAAAAATGTCATTGCCCCTTCTTGGATTGCTTCTGAAATTTCTTTCATTTTGTCATTTCCCATGTTTTCCTTGAGTACTGACTTTGAAAGATACAGTGCGAATAACAAAGCGATTACCCCCACTGTTACAATGAATATTGTCATTTTCTTTTCTCCTCTTTAAAGTTTTTTGCATCCCCTGAATCAGATGCGCGGCCTAATTAAATGATTGAATAAACGAATGCAGACAACATAAATATGACGGCTGAAATTTTGGTTGCTTTTTCTAAAGCACCTTCCCAGCCCTTAGCTTTTTTCTTGCCAAATAGAGTTTCGGCACCACCTGCAATGGCTCCTGACATTCCGGCTGACTTACCTGGCGACAAAAGAATCGCAGCGATAAGAACAAAGCTAGAAATAATTAATATAACCAGTAAAGCGGTTTTCATTGGTATCACCTCCGTATATAATCGTGCACATAATAATATCATATTCTAAAAATATTTTCAATCATAAAAAAGTCTCAACAGAGACTTTTTTTATGTAAACGTAACCAACTTCATTTATGAACTGATTATCCTTTTGCAATCAGAGTTTCCCCTGTCATTTCCTCTGGAATAGGAAGTTTCATTAAGTCTAACATCGTCGGTGCCACATCCGCCAACTTACCATCATTTCTCAGCAGAACGTTACCGGCTCCAACCAAAATACATTTAACCTGATTGCTGGTATGGGCAGTAAACGGGCGATGGGTTTTATAATCCAGCATTTGTTCAGCATTTCCATGGTCAGCTGTTATAATGGCAGCACCGCCTTTTGCCAAAATAGCCTTGACCACTTTTTCTGTACAGCTGTCGACGGTTTCAAGAGCCTTTTCGGTTGCCCCGATTAGCCCGGTATGAGCAACCATATCCGCATTAGCAAAGTTCAGAATCATGACCTGATATTTTTCAGATGCAATAGCTTGAAGTGCCATTGCGGCAACCTCGGGAGCACTCATTTCCGGTTTCAAATCGTAGGTGGGCACATGAGGAGACGGCACCAGAATGCGGTCTTCCAGGGGATATTGTTTTTCTATTCCGCCATTAAAGAAATAAGTCACATGGGCATATTTTTCAGTTTCCGCAATTCGGAGTTGCGGAATCCCCAAGTCACTTAAATATTCTCCCAGCGTATTTTTAACCGTTACCGGCTTAAAGGCAATCTCAATGTTGGTAAAGCTCTTTTCATACTGAGTCATGGAAATAAAGGTCACTGGGAAAAAACCGGGTTTTCTGATAAATTCTGAAAAATCAGGATCAATAAAGGTTTGTGTCAGTTCCCTGGCACGATCAGGTCTGAAATTAAAAAAGATAATGGTATCATTGGCTTTTATCCGGGTTTCATCAACCGTATCAATAATGGTTGGCAGAATAAACTCATCGGTTACACCAGTATCATAGGATGCCATCGTGGCAGCCAAAGCACTGACCGCGTGGACTCCTTCTCCTGATACCAGGGCATGATAGGCTTTTTCCACCCGGTCCCATCGATTATCCCGATCCATTGCATAGTAACGACCGATAACGGACGCAATTTTTCCAACCCCAATTCCCGCCATTTTTTCTTCTAATTTTTGGATATAACCAATCCCACCATCCGGTGCGGTATCCCGACCATCCATGAAACAGTGAACAAACACTTTTTTAAGCCCCTGCTGTTTGGCAAGCTCTATTAACGCATAGAGATGGTCTTCATGACTGTGAACCCCGCCATCGGACAATAATCCCATAATGTGCAAGGCTCCATGTTTTTCTTTAGCGGAATTCATCCCTTTAAGGAAAGCTTTATTTCTGAAAAAATCCCCATCCGCAATGGATTTAGTAATTCTGGTCAGCTCCTGGTAAACAACCCGTCCAGCCCCAAGATTAAGATGTCCGACTTCGGAATTACCCATTTGTCCTTCCGGAAGTCCTACCCCAAGGCCACTGGCAGTAATCAGGGTATGAGGATTTTCCATGTATAAAGCATTCAGAAAAGGGGTTTTTGCTTCTGCAATGGCATTACCCTCTTTACTTTGTGTGGAGCCATAGCCATCAAGAATGATCAGGGCCGTTAAATTCTTTTTCATTTGTCACACACCTCTGGGTTGAAATTTTTCTAATATAACAATAAATAATCATTCCTGAAATTAGGTTTTTCTGGAACTTTTATTAAAATTTTACGATTTCTGCAAAGCTGGCTTTTAATGCCGCTCCCCCAACCAATGCACCATCAATATTTTTCATGGCCATTAATTCTTTAACATTGCCGGGGTTTACACTGCCGCCATATTGAATCCGAACTTTATCAGCGGCATCTTCACCATATAGTTTAGCAATGGTGGCTCTTACCCAACCACAGGCTTCATCTGCCTCTTCCTTGGAGGCAGTTTTTCCGGTACCAATGGCCCAAATAGGCTCATAGGCAACCACAACCTTTGAAATAGTATCAATATTTTTTAAACCGGATTCTATTTGTCTCACAACTTTAGCTTCGGCTTGTCCGCTTTCACGTTCTTTCAGGGTTTCACCACAGCATACAATGGGAATTAATCCTAACGAAAGGGCTTTAATAGCTTTTTTATTCACTGCTTCATCCGTTTCATTAAAATACTGACGTCTTTCGGAATGACCGATAATAACATATTTCACTCCAATGGCAACCAGCATCTCCCCGGAAATTTCACCGGTAAAGGCCCCGCTTTTTTCAAAATGCATGTTTTGAGCACCAATGCCAACATTTGAGTCTTTCGCCATTTCCACAGCTTTTTGAAGACCCAGGTAGGTTGGACAAAAAACGACTTCCGCTGCAGCATCAGCTACCAGGGGCAGTAATGTTTTCATCAGAGACTCTGTTTCATTAACATCATTGTTCATTTTCCAGTTTCCGGCAATAATCGGTTTACGCATTTTTCACTCTCCTATTTATCTTGTAAAATTTCAATGCCAGGTAATACTCTGCCTTCAAGGAATTCCAGGGAAGCTCCGCCACCTGTTGAAATATGGCTCATTTTATCTTCGTAACCCAGAATTTTTACAGCTGCTGCCGAATCCCCACCACCAACAATGGTAATGGCATTGGATTCCGCCATTGCTTTCGCCACAGCTTTTGTTCCCTTTGCAAATTCAGGCATTTCAAAAACACCCATGGGGCCATTCCAAAAAACAGTTTTTGCATCAGAAATTGCCTCGGTAAAGATTTTAACGGTTTTCGGTCCGATGTCAAGTCCCATTGAACCTGGAGGGATTGCATCGATGTTGACCACCTTGTAAGGTGCATCTGCTGCAAAGGCTTCTGCAGCAACAACATCAACTGGTAATAACAAGTTAATCCCTTTGGCTTTGGCCATGAGCTCTTTGGCTAACTCAATTTTTTCGACTTCCAGCATCGATTTCCCAATGTCATAACCCTGGGCTTTAAGGTAAGTAAATGCCATACCGCCGCCAATAATAAGGGTATCGACTTTTTCCAGAAGGTTTTCGAGGACTCCCATTTTATCAGCGACCTTGGCGCCACCTAAAACGGCAACAAAAGGATGCTCCGGCGCTTTGAGAGCATTGCCCATGTAATCCAGTTCTTTTTGAATCAGGAAGCCCGATACTCCGGTGAGAATTTGAGCAACACCGACATTGGATGCATGGGCACGATGGGCTGTTCCAAAGGCATCATTCACAAAAACATCTCCTAACGCAGCAAGTTTTTTTGAAAATTCGGGGTCATTTTTCTTTTCTTCAGGACGAAAGCGGGTGTTCTGGAGTAAAAGAATCTCCCCTGGTTTAAGTGAGGCTGCTGCAGCAACCGTTTCAGGGCCTGTGACCAATCCATCATCATTAAAAATAACGGGCTTTCCTAAAATCGCTGCAAGTTTTTTCGCAACCGGTGCCAATGAATATTTCGGATCCGGCTCATCTTTAGGACGTCCCAGGTGAGACATGAGAATTAACGACGCTCCATGTTCCAGAATATAGTTTATGGTTGGTAAAGAAGCCATAATCCGGGTGTCATCGGTAATGTTTCTGTTTTCATCCAGCGGCACATTAAAATCAACCCGCACTAATACTTTTTTTCCTTTTAAATCTAAATCCGCTACGGTTTTCTTGTTCATATTGATGTCCTTTCAATTTTTATTTTATCTAAAAATAATTTCAGTTCCCCATAATAACAGGGAACTGAAAAGTTTTTTGCTTATTCTTATATTTTATTATATTTGTGTTGCAACAAAACCTGCTAAACGAACTAATTGAGACGTGTAGGACATTTCATTATCATACCAGGAAATAACTTTAATCTGTTGCTTTCCGTCTTCAACATCCATTACTTTTGTGAGAGTGGCATCAAATAATGATCCATATTTCATTCCAATAATATCGGTGGAAACGATTTGTTCTTCATTGTAGCCTAAAGTTTCATTGGCAGCGGCTTTAAATGCGGCATTAATTTCTTCTTTGGTTACTTTTTTCTCCAGAACACAGGTTAAGTCCACTAACGAACCGGTTATCACTGGGACACGCAGTGCAAAACCATCCAATTTTCCGTTTAAGGCTGGCAATACTTTACCAACAGCCGCCGCAGCACCTGTTGAAGTAGGGACGATATTCTGAGCAGCAGCCCGACCTCTTCTCAGGTCATTATGTGGTCCATCAAGAGTTGCCTGGTCATTGGTGTAGGCATGAACAGTGGTCATTAAACCGCTGACCAAGCCAAAGCTGTCATTCATAACTTTAGCAACAGGAGCTAAACAATTTGTTGTACAGGAAGCACCACTGATGACCTTTTCAGAACCATCAAGAGTCGCTTCATTAACGTTGTATACAATCATTTTTACGTTGCCCTTTGCAGGTGCGGAAACAATGACTTTTTTAGCCCCGGCTTTAATATGTTTTCCGGCACCCTCTTCAGTCGTAAAGAATCCGGTACATTCAATAACAACATCAATTCCCAGTTTACCCCATGGTAGTTGTTCAGGATCTTTTTGCGCAAAAATCTTAACTGCTTTCCCATCAACAACAATGGTATCACCCTTAACTTCAATGGCATCTTCTTTGAATTTTCCTTGTGCACTGTCATATTTTAACAGGTATGCTAAGGTTTTTGCATCTGTTAAATCATTGATGGCAACAATATCAAACGCAGGATTATCCGCCATTAATCTAAAGGTTAACCGACCAATTCTACCAAAACCATTAATTGCTACTTTTACAGACATATTATCTGCCTCCTTAGAATAATAATAAACTTTTTTGATCTATAACTCCGCCATAAACCGATTCAATCTGTTTATAACGTTGTTTTTAATTTTTCAAGAATCTCCCTTGCCGCACTTTCATCAGTGATGAGTACAATGTCCTTCCGAACACGACTCACCCCGATAATTGCGTCTGCCTTTGATATTCCTCCGGCTACTGCAATGACATGGGGTATCTTTTTAAAATTGTCAATACTGATACCAATGGCACTTGAAGGACAAATGACCTGACCGTCAATGTTAAAATAATGACCAAATGCTTCTCCCACAGCACCTTCATTTAACATTTTGTGTTTTTCTGCAGCGCTCATGCTTCGCCATTCAGCTAACACATCTGCACGACCTAATCCAAAAACAAAGATATCAATCTCTTCCATCTTATCGAATACCCTTTTTATTTCCGGATAATCTTGAAGGGCTTCCAATAATTGATGGTCAATATTATCAGGTAAATGGAGAAGTTCATAATTGGAATGAAGTTTCAAGCCCATTTTTGCAACAACATTATTAGCTTGTGTTGAATGGCTTTTGCCGATGCCGCCACGGGCTGGAATAACATAGACATCCGGATAAAAAGCTTCAGACATTTCATCAGTTACTGCGGCAGCGGCACTTCCTCCTGTTAGAGCTAAGGTATCTCTGCCTTTCATAACCGATAAAACATATTTGGCACCGGAACGGCCCATAAACCGGAGGACCTCATAGTTTATGTCCATATCTCCGGGACAGATCATGACACGCTTAAGATGCAGTCTTTCCAAAAGTTCTTTTTCCAGTTGTTCTAAACCATTATAAGTGTAGAGCAAACTTTTAAGCTTCATGAGTATTTCTTTCCCGGCATCAGTGATGACAACGCCTTGACGCTCGACTAAAATCAATTTTTCCGTTTGGAAAAAATCGATTTCATTTCGAACCTGACGTTCACTCATGTCAAGTACAAAGGCAAGGTTTCTCCGACCGATGGGTTGTTCACTGCTGATCGTTGACAAAATATTGTATCGCATTTCAATAAGGCGATTCACTTCTGGCGCAACAAGCTTCTGAAGCTCAATGACTTCCTTACTAATTTTTAATTGATTTGTCACAATATTTTCCCTTCCTTCGGATGTGCTTACTCGCTTTTGTCCCACCGGGACAAAATTATTATACTTCATTAAAACCCCAATTACAAGTAAAGAAGGTCAGAACATTATAAAAATGTTCTGACCTTCTTTATTCTCATCGATATTCTTTTCGTTTGGATGACGGCTGTATCAATAATGCTTCTCTGTATTTTGCAATAGTTCGTCTTGCCACATCAAGATTTTTTTCCTTAAGTATTTCTGAAATTTTTTGATCACTGAGCGGTTTTTTCTTGTCTTCACTTTCAATCATTTCCTGGATAAATTGTTTAATGGCGTCTGAAGAACGATCTTCTTCCCCCTGATTAAATCCACGTTTAAAGAAAAACTTAAGTGCAAAGGTTCCTTTCGGGGTTTGTATATATTTCCCGCGAATGGCACGGCTCACAGTGGATTCATGAACCTCTACCATTTCAGCAACGGTTTTAAGGGTCATTGGCCTTAAATCCTCTACCCCTTCAAAAAAGAAAGTTTCCTGACATTCGGCAATGGCCTGGATTACTCTGAGGATCGTTTCCCGGCGCTGTTCAATACTGCGAATAAGGAAAACCGCACCATCCAGTTTCTTTTCCAGGTACTTTCGGGTGTCTTCATTTTGATCAGTTTTTTTAAGCATTCCCTTATAAAAAGAATTTATTTTAAGCCGGGGAGCTGATATTTCATTGATTTTCACAGCCAGCTCCCCATTGACAATCTCAATGGATCCATCAGGGATAATATAGGAAACGCCCTCTAAATTTGTAAACTCTCTGCCGGGCTTCGGTTCCAATGTTTGAATAAGTTCTTTGAATTCAAAAACTTCTTCAAGTGATAGCCCGGTGGAATTTGAAATCCGTTTATACTGATGATCTGCCAAATCCTTCAGGTGATCATTTATAATTTCCATATAGATTTCATCATCGTCATAGCCCATGTGCCGAAGTTGAATCAGAAGGCATTCCCTTATATCCCTGGCCCCAACCCCAATAGGGTCAAAACCCTGGATAATGCCAATGAGCTTTCTAATGCTATGCTCTTTTGATTCAAGGATTCCCAGAAGATACTTCATATCAACGATCAGATAGCCGTTATCATCAATGCAGTCAATGAGATACTTTCCAATGAATTTTTCTTCATCACTTAGTTCCTCAGACACCATATTCAACTGAAAATGAAGATACTCGCTCAGGGTTTTTTCCTGATATGAAAATTTCTCAAAACCGAATTCATCATCCGGATCATAGGTACTGGGTGCCTGTCCCCGGTATTCTGAGGCTTCCACACTATGAAAATATTCATCCCATTTGATGTCTTCTTTTTTATTTGTTTCCTCTTTAGCAGCTTCCCCCGTTTCAGGAGCCAAAGCTTTAATGGAAACTTCATTAAACTCCAGCACCGGGTTCTCGTTAATTTCAGCTTCAATGAGATTGTTTAATTCCATTGAGCTTAACTGAAGAATTTCAATGGCCTGTTGCATTTCCTGGGTCATGATCAATTTTTGAGTTTGTGCAATATTTAAATTAAACTTTATATTCATTCTTACACCACCTCAACTTTTTTAGTTTGTAAAAAATCAGGACTGGATTTTCTCCAGTCCTGATTATAGTCTGTTTCAGACAAGCTCATCAATAAATTTGATGGCATTAAAAGCTGCAATTGCGCCATCTGCCGTGGCAGTGACCACCTGTCGCAATGATTTTTCCCGAACATCCCCTGCTGCAAACAATCCGGGGATACTGGTACGCATTTCCGCATCAGTCACAAGATAACCTTTGGCATTTCGTTGGAGACTGCCCACAAACATTTCAGTGTTCGGATTTAGTCCGGCAAAAATGAAAACACCATCCATGGGAATTTCGCAAATTTTTCCAGTCTTCAGATCTTTCACACAAATGCTTGCCACCATGCCGCTGCCTTTAATTTCTTCTAATTGCGTATTATCCAAAATTTCAATCTGCTTACAATCCATAACTTTTTTTTGAAGAACCTCATCACCTTTGAACGTATCCTGCTGATGGATAATCACAACTTCTTTTGCGAATTTTGTGAGATACAGCGAATCTTCCAATGCAGCATCATCCCCGCCGATAACAGCCACCCTCAATCCTTTGAAAAAATTAGCATCACAAACCGCACAATACGAAACTCCCATGCCCCTAAGTTCCTGCTCGCCTTTGTAACCAACTGATTTCGACGCTTTTCCAGTGGCGATAATAATGGTTTTTGTTTCCAATGTCTCTGCATCTGTCTGAACAAGAAACCCTCCAGGAGTTTCCTGATTTGATAAATAAGTTCTTGTGGAAAATTCCACACCAAATTCCACACATTGCTGACGCATCCGTTCGGCAAGATCCGGACCGGTGCTATTGGCTGGAGCTCCCGGGTAATTTTCAATTTCTCTGGCAGTTGCAATTTGTCCCCCAATGCCAGCTTTTTCGATAATCAACACTTTTAATGATCCTCGCGCGGCATAAAGTCCGGCAGTCAAACCTGCCGGGCCACTGCCAATAATAATTAAATCATATGTCATCTTACACCTCTTTTAAAATTAATTAAATGATAAGCAACGGTTAAAAAAATCCATGTTGAAACATTCACCATCACTGCCCTTTATTATATTAAAATCCCATTAAAAAACATTGTTCATAATTTTAGCGGTTACGATAAATTCTTCCATTTGCTTTTCAGACTCTTTAACCATTTCTTTTTTGTATTCATTATATCGTGTTTCCTTAATTATTTCCAGAGATCTTGTTTCGAGCTTTAAATTTTTTACAATTTCAATCTGACCATCAATTTTTTCAGCGATTGCCAGTATCTTTTTGACAATGATCTTAATCTGATCATTTAAGTATGTCATATAACGTAAATGAATCTGACAGAACTGGGGTGTGATACCCATTGACATTTTTTTTTCAAAATTATGATTGCAATTTTCACGGTCGGTTTTTAGCGCTGAAAGCCTTTTTTGCTCTTCCTGTAACTGTTTATTGAAAGCAGCTAAAATCATCATTTCATTTTCCAGATTTTGATCTTTATAGGATAACAGTTTTGCTAAATGAAATTCAAATTTTTTCATATAATAGCTCTTTTCATTAATTCAATACTATCCTGATAACAAATCTTTTCATCAACTTTTTGTTGTAAAAATCCATTAATGCCGTCTATTTTTTTTAGTGCTTTGTCAAGTCCCGGGTTGGACCCACTTTTATAGGCACCAATATTAACAAGATCAAAATTGGTATCATAGACCGACATCATGTTACGGATCTGAGAAGCAATATCAATCTGATCCCGATCCACAATATCGGTCATCAGTCTGCTGACACTCCCAAGCACATCAATGGCCGGATAATGATTTCTGGCAGCAATCTTTCGTGACAAAATAATGTGTCCGTCAATGATACCTCTTACCGTATCGGCAACTGGCTCATTCATATCATCACCTTCAACCAGAACCGTATAAATCCCGGTAATGGATCCCTTCTCAAAGTTCCCGGTTCGCTCAAGAAGCTTGGGCATCATGGAATAAATTGAAGGGGTATACCCTCTTGCCACCGGAGGCTCTCCCGTTGCCAAACCAATTTCTCTTTGAGCCATGGCAAATCGGGTTAAAGAATCCATCATTAAAAGAACATCTTTCCCCTGATCTTTAAAATATTCGGCTATGGTTGTGGCGGTTAAGGCACATTTCATGCGTTGCATCGCAGGCTGATCAGAAGTGGCAACCACGATGACCGATCTCGCCAAACCTTCTTTTCCCAAATCTTTTTCCAAAAACTGGCGAACTTCCCGGCCTCTTTCGCCAACTAACGCAATGACATTCACATGGGTTTTCACATTTCTGGCGATCATTCCCATTAACGTACTTTTTCCGACGCCGCTTCCCGCAAAAATTCCCATTCTCTGACCTTTTCCAATGGTTAAAAGGCCATCAATGGCCTTGACTCCAAATTCAAGTACCTCGTCGATACAGGGTCGGGAAAATGGATTAGCTCTAACACTCTGAATGTCATAGTCAACAGTATTTTCAATGGGTCCCATGCCATCAATGGGTTCACCCATGGCATTAATCACCCTGCCAATCATATTTTCAGACACTCCGATTTTAAGAGCAGCTCCGGTTGGCTCAACAATATTGCCGAAACTAATGCCGTCAGACTCATCATAGGGCATTAATAAAACTTTGTTGCCACGAAATCCCACAACTTCTGCCAGACTAAAATTCTCAGCATTCTGATCGAATATCTTACAGAGATCCCCCATTCTACATTCAGGACCAACCGATTCAATCATCATCCCCACAACTTTTTCAATTTTACCAAAGAAACGGCAGGTTTCAGCACCTTGAATCGCTTTACAAACCTTTGATGTATTCATAAAAAGCCTCTTCCATATTAAGTACTCTGCTCAACAGCCTTCTTCAATTGTTCCAATTGTACCGGCATGCTCATTTCCACCACGCCGTTTTTTGTCTCAATCATTATTTTGTCATTCTCTTTAAGAATGATAACCTTTGCACTTTTCGATAATTTCTGTATCTTTTCAGAGATTTCTTTATCAATGTGAATCTCTAAGGTTTTTTGATACTCTGATAAATATATTTTTAAACCTTCCTCATTCTCAAGAATAATTTCTTCCAGCATTTTAGGAATAGCATTTTCATCCAGTTGAACCTGTTGCTTCATAATTTTACCTGCAATTTCAAAGGCAACCGACAATAAATCTTTTTTCCGATTTTCCAAAGCTGTTTGTCGCTCTTGCTTTAAACAGTCAATCAGGTCTTTTATTTCATTCAGACTCTCCTGAGCCTGGGCTTCTGCAGCCTGTGCGCCATCTTTTAACCCTTGTTCAAGGCCTGACGCATGTCCCTGGGAAAAGCCTTCATTATATCCTTTTTCTTTTGAAATAAGTTTAATTTCCTGGCTGCTTTTCAAAGCACTTTTCATAAGCTCATTGGCAGATTTTATTCCTTCAACCGTCTGATCATAAGCAATTTTGGTTTTATCTGCATTTTCAGCATGCCTGGTTATATTATTTTTCGGGCTGACTTCAGGAAATTCCAATGATTGAATACTTTCAGTAATCCATTTAGCCTTAACTATACTAGACAATAATCTCATCCTTTCCGCCTTTTGAAGTGACAATTTCGCCTTCTTCTTCAAGCCTTCTGATTATAGCTACAATTTTTTGCTGGGCCTCTTCAACATCACGTACTCTCACATTATGGAGGAATTCCATTTCACTTTTAACCGTTTCACCCATACGTTGAGACATATTTTCGAAAATAAGGTCAGAAACGTCTTTGTTTGCACCTTTAAGCGCAATGGACATTTCTTTTGTATCAATTTCACGGAGAAAACGTTGGATTGACATAGGATCCAAAATAACAATATCCTCGAAAACAAACATGCGTTTTCTAATTTCCTCAGATAATTTATGATCAGTTTTGCTTAATTCATCGAAGATATACTTCTCGGTTCCCCGGTCAATATTGTTCATAATTTCAGCGATATAGTTGATTCCGCCAACTTCCAACAAATCGAATGATAACACTGATTGGAATTTATTTTCAAGAATCCTTTCTACCTGTCTGACAATTTCTGGTGATGTTCTGTCCATCTTGGCAATACGCTCGACGACATCCACCCGAATACTTTTCGGCAATTCAGAAATAATAGATGAAGCCTGATCGGGTCTGGCATAGGATAGAATTAATGCAATGGTTTGGGGATGTTCATTAACAATCATATTTAGAAGATTCTTGTAATCTGCTTTTCGAACAAATTCAAAAGCCTTTGTTCTTAATGTTTTTGTTACTCTTTCTAAAAGCGCATTCCCCTGCTGAACCCCGAAGGCCTTTTCAAGGACATTCTTGGCATAACTAACACCGCCCTCAATATAGACCTTTTGGGCTACACATAAGCCGTAAAACTCATCAATAACCTGATCTGTAACATCTGGTGGAATACTCTCCTGCTGGGTTATTTCATAGGTTAATTTTTCAATTTCATCTTCCTGTAAATGTTTATAAATACCTGAGGCAATATCAACCCCAAGAGCAATTACAACTTGGGCTGCTTTTTGCCTCGGAGTTAAGTTACCATCCATACGCATTGTCATCCTTTTTTAGTTTCTTCTTATTATTCATTTTCATTTTTTAGCCAGGATTGAAACAATTGAGCTGCAATTTCCGGGTTTTCCTTGGCAAAGTCTTTTACTTTTTCTTTTTTCTCGTCCTTGATTGGCTCAATATCGGCAACCCCAGCATTTGGAGTCATTTCCCCGAACAATTCGTCCATTGAGCCCTGTGCATTACCTGCTAGTTCTGCGTCTAATCCCAGTGGATCTTTATTCTTTTTGCCTCTGATCACAAGAATAATAACGAAAATCAATACAATAAGAAGCAGGACTCCACCTCCAATTGCGCCGTAAAGCAGCAGTTGATTCATGTTATTTGTGGTTGCTTTGGTTGTTTCAACATTATCTTGCTGGCTGTTGAACGCAAAATTTCGAATCGCAATACTTTCAGGGGTTACCCCTGCGGAAAAAGCCACCAGCTGGATAAGATTCTCCTGCTCTGTGGGGTTTAAAGTAACATCATCCAGGGCAATCCCAATGGAAACTGATTCCACTACCGGATCCATTTTTTCCGTCTGAGTTTTATCCTCATTCACTGAGTAGGTTGTACTGTTTGTTAAATCAGTAGTGGGATTCGTCCCTGTAGTCGTTCCTGCTGCATAGGTTGTGACTTCTGTATTGCTAGTCGTTCCGGCAACACCATTAGTAGTTCCTGTGGTTCCGGAACCACTTTGACTCGACGACTCCTGATTAATGACCCCGGTATTATTCCCATCAGGAGAAGGTGTGAAAACCGTTGTTTCTTTCTTAGAGGTATCTGTATTAAGGATTGCCGAAACAGATATTTTATATTTCGAAGGATCATAGGGTCCATTCAAAACCTCAGTGACTTTTTTCTTTATATTATCTTCAATTTCTTTGGTTATTTTTATTTTGGAAGAATTACCACTGAGGGCAGAAGTGCTGCTGATTAAATCGTTTCCCTCACTGTCCGCAAGGGCTATGTTATCCTTAGAAAGCCCGGTGAAAGACTTGGCAACCAAATTCTGGATTCCCAGAACCTGACTTTCTGTCAAGGTATTACCGGGGTTCATACGAATTATAACAGAAGCCGTTGGCTTTTCTGTTTCCTGTAAATAAAAAACATTTTCTGTTGGCACTGAAATCGTCACAACTGCATCCTTAACGCCATCCAATGTCTCGATACTGGCGCCGATTCTTTCTTGGAGTTGCATGTTCTCGTATTGCTTTCTTTCATAATCCGTTGAAAGCATACTACTATTATCCTGGATCACATAATAACTCAACCCATTTTTAGGGTAACCTGCGGTTGCCAAAGCCATCCTGATCTTGGATTCATCTGCCTTGGGAACCGTGATATTATTCGATGAATCTAGCTTTACACTCACATTCATTTTCTGGAGCTGCCCTAAAATTTCGGTATTTTCCGCTTCCGACAAATTATCGAAAAGGGGAACATAATTCTTAGCATTTAACAAAACCGTCATTGCGAGAGCTCCAACCAGCACCACCACGACTCCTCCGATAATGAGTCCTTTGCTTTGTTTGGAAAGGCCAGCCCAAAATTGTTGAATGCTCCCCAAAAACCTTTTTATTTGTTCATTCATTTTTTATATTTATCCGCCTGTAGATTTTATGACATTAATCATTCTCAAATCTTTTACAAAAAAATTGCAGAACTCTTCGAAACACCAATCAAAAGACGATTCAATCGAACAATTTCCGCAATATTTAAAATCTCTTAAACTAGATTTAATTTTTTATAAATTCGTATTCATGACTTGTGAATACGCATCCAGTACTTTGTTTCTAAGCTGAACCATGGTTTGGAGTGCAACATCTGCCTTGGCTGAATTGATCATCATGGTATGGGTATCATCCATATTTCCGATTGATAAATTATAAGCATCCACCTTGGTTGCAGCCTCTGTGGACTCAACGTTATTAATAACACTTTGAACCATATCTTTAAAACCAGATCCTGATTTGTCTCCGGAAACTGCTGCTGTACTGTCAAGACTTTTGCTAACCGAACCAATACCGCTTTGTCCAATAATTGAACTCATAGGAACTATAAACATATTATTATTTCTCCTTTTTTATTTACCAATTTCCAAAGCCTTTAACACAATGGACTTAGTGGCGTTAAGCGCTGTTACATTTGCCTCATAGGCACGACTTGCACCCATTGCATCAATCATTTCCTGGGCCGTATTCACATTGGGATACATCACATAACCTTCAGCATTGGCATCTGGATGACTGGGATCGTATACCGGAACCAGGTCTGATGGATCATCCATGACCTTTTCAACCTGTACACCTTCCATATTTACCTTAGTTGCAGAATTAAGAGCATCCTGAAAACTTCCTGTATTCACACTACCCAGCACCACCATTTTCCGACGATATGGGGTTCCACTTTCAGTCTTGGTGACTTGGGCATTGGCTATGTTTTGGGAAATAACATCCAATCTGTATTTTTGGGCTGTTAACGCTGATCCTGAAATATTAAAAGAACTTAAAAAACTCATTTCTATCGCTTCCCTTCGCTAATAGCATATTTTAAACGTGAATAGGTATCAGATAATCCTCTGACTAAATAATTATATTCCAGGACTGTTTTTGACATGTCAACATTCTCAGCATCCAAATCAACATTGTTTCCATCTGCCCGGTTCGATGTTGCGTTATTAGTACTGACACTAATATCAGAATCACTTATTGACTTAAGCTTTTGAAATTCTCCACCTGTAGTGGCTGAATTGCTTTGAATTTTACCCACTTCAGATTTCAGTGTGTCTTCAAAAGAAACCTTAACGGCCTTATATCCAGGGGTTTCCCCATTAGCAATGTTATTGCCAATTGCCCTTTGTCTTTGCCAGGTTCCATCCAATGCTTTTTGATATAAAGCAGTTGTTATAGAATCTCCTATCATTTTGACTTCCTTTCAACACTATAAGAACTTTTTCATTCTGGAATAAGCAGATTTCAAGGTGAATAAAGGGTTTCCATACCCAAAATCGACCAATGTTATCATATATTAATGACTTAACTAAATGCAAACCGTCAATGCCACCGTCTTTTATTTTTAGTAAGAATAGATATAATTTCTATCCCTAGTATTATACCATAAAACAGCATGTATTTCAATCTCATAAGTTGATTATATTTTAAACAACGCAAAAAAGCAACTCTCTTTCAGTTGCTAATTATCTTGCATATTATTACATAAAATAAACTTTACTATACTGATTCACTCTTATTTCTTGAAATTAAGAAATTTGCCATTATTTGTCGTTGATTTCGGTCCATAGTCCAGAGCCTTTTGACTCTGCTGATTGATCTTCAATTCCACAATGATCTTATCTTTTTCTTCCTGAATCATTTTTATGCCATCTTTATCGATGTCTAAAATAAGTTTGATCAATTGGTCGATTTGATCCTTTTGCGCCTGAGAACAACCGGATTTCGAGCGCTCATTATCAAAATCAGTTTCAAGAATCTGCAGTTTTTGAATCAAATGATCCCGATCTGTTAGAATCACATTTAATGCTTCCCAGGCTTCCAGGCTGCCAAGAAGCTCTTCGCTTTTTGAAACATATTCCTTCAAAAGTCGGATTTTCTGTGGGTAATATTCATTTACATTCCCGGACATTTTTATAACCCTTTCAATCTTGAAGGACTGGTCAATTTATCGACTTCCTTAAAAGAATCCTTTAAATCATTAATTATCTGCCAAAGTTCCTTCATGAGTTTGACATCCTGTTTTGCGCTGGCCTGTCCCAAACTTTCGAAAATAAATCCATACATTTCATTTAACTCAATTGATATCGGATATTGCATATCCAGGGACTGATTAAGTGATGCGATAATATTTTGAGCCTTTGCAATACAATTATAAGCTTTAAAGGAATCTTCCTTTTCTGTGAGAAAAATACCCATTTTAACCTGTTTTGAAGCTTCCTCAAAAAGTCTTACCACCACTTCTCCCTTTGTCAGGGTTTCCAAGGCCTGTCTTTTTGACGTCTGATAAGCATTAGCATATTGCATAATTTTTTCCCCCTTCTATTGTTTATGAGCCAGTTGAAAACTGAGTCAGCATGGCGCTTTGAGAATTTAATCGTGATAGTGCTGTTTCCATTGCAGTAAATTGTGCCCAGTAACGGGTTTCTTCGGCTTTCAATCGGGTTTCCAGCTTTATTTTGGTTTTGTTTTCAGCATCAATATTTTTTGTAATATTATTTTCAATGTCTGAAATGGTTGACTCGTAACCAGCCACTTCAATTAATGACCCGCGTTTTCCCTGGCCCCCGGATGTTGTTGTGGCTTTTAATATGATGTCATTTAATTTATTTGCCAGGCCTGTATCCTGCTGGGAAAACAGATCTTTTATTGCAGATCCTTTTGTTTCCAAAGCTGCTTTAAGTTTTGTTTCATCGACGACCAGCTTGCCGTTTTCATTATAACCGGCTGAAGTAATGCCCAAATCATAAAGGCTGATACCCCCGGTTACTGATGACCCGTACATCATGGATTGCATGGTTGATGCAATTCCTCTTAGCAAAGAGTCTCCACTTAAGAGACCTATTTTCGCCTTTGTTTCCCAGGTTTCAATTTGTTTTTCGGACATGGTTTCTCTTTGTATATCCGTCAGGGGTTTATAGGCTGAATCCGCATTTTCTTTAACCAAACCGTTGACCAGGCTAATCATGGCATTGTAGTCAGCAACAAAACTCTTAATGGGTTCTAATAAAGAAGACCCATCCTGTTTCATATTAATGTTTATTTCTTCCCCAACTGCTGTTTTTTCCAGAAGTGAAATTTTAACTCCATCAACCTCGATGTCATTGGAACTTCTGGAAATCACCACGTTATTCACTGTTAATTCTGCATTTTTTCCTACGGTATTCACAGCTCCCGCTCCCAATGTCAAACCCATAGAAACCAATAGATTACCCTGTGTTTCAGGTTCAATAATAACAATATTCTCACCTGCACCACTATTTTTAGACATCAAAGTGAATTTATCCGAAATCGAAGAATAGCTCATGGTCACTCCGGCGTCGCTTGAATTAATTTTACTCATAACGGTGGACAAAGTATCTGTTTTATTGAATTCGAATTTAACACCGTTAATCGTTGTTTTAAATAGTTCTACTCCCGATTCAAGTGGTGTTGCAAAAGCTAACTCCCCTAAGGTTTTATTCGTGTTTAATTTATTGGACTCTCCATCCGTTAAACCCAAAAACCCTAAAGTCGCAGTATCACTATTCAAGGCATTCACCGTAAGCTGTGATCCTGAAGCTGTAAAACTCAACTGATCATTAACGACATCCACCTGGACGGCATTTGCCCCGAAGGCCGTATCGACTGCATTTTTAAAAGCAGTCTGAAAGGCGCTCAAGTCTCCCACAGTTCCTGCATCTTCCATAAATTTGCTATCAAAAGTAATTGTTTTAACCTTGCCATCCAAGGTTAGTTTAATTGATTTCCCATTAATATCTGCAAGTAAATTGGTGACATCTGCTGCGGTCATCGTCCCCGCAATATCACTGGCCATCTTTCCGCTCATAGGACTGGATACCACATCATTGCTTTGAAAAATCTGGTTCGTAGCCAACTGAGTGATATTCTTAATGGTGATACTTCCTTCATTCCCTGAGGAAGCCGATGTCACTGAAATTTTTGTTGATGGACTTGTGGCTTTCACCGTATTATAAAATGCTGTACTTCTCATGTTCGAGCCTGAAAGAACATCTAAATATTTAGTCTGAAATTCCTTAAGGGCTTTTGTAACCGTCCGATAAGCGGTTTGTTTCCATTCCAGCCCCTGAACTTTTTGACCCTGCTGTGCTATTTTCGAACGACTTCCAATGGTTAAACCTTCTACCAGTTCATCCGTGCTCATTCCGGATACCAGGCCGCCGATGCCTGTTTTAGCTGTAAGCGCACTTGTTGTTGAATTACTGACTGACGTTACCATCTTGTATCCCTCCTAAAAATGATTTCTTAATTACAATATCGTCCCCACTTTCAAATACTTTAGGCTTCTTTCTGATAAACTGACGGTTTCACATATTTAAAGGGGTGATCACAGGACGATAAGGACTCACTTTGTCCAATAAAAAAATAACCGCCAGGCATTAATGCATCGTAAAACTTCCGGACAACTTCGTTTTTTGTGGGCAAATCAAAATAGATCATAACATTTCGGCAGAATATACCATGAAAAGGCTTTTTGAATTGAAACTTCGACAATAAATTAAAGTTCCGATAAGCAACTCCTTGTCTTAATAAATCAGAAATAATCCAACTCCCACGATCATGAGGCAAAAAATACTTTTTCTTCCATTCTTCCGGAACTTTTGTCAATTCTTCACTGGAATAGATTCCTGCCTTTGCCGTAAATAATACTTTATCAGATATGTCCGATGCCAAAATAGTGCTATCCCAGGTTTTATGTTTATTCGTTAAATAATCCCGGGTGATCATTGCCAGGGTGTAGGGCTCCTGTCCCGAAGAACATCCGGCACTCCAAATCCGCAGATCATTTGATTTTAAGGTATTATCCACCCATGGCAATATCAAGTCTTTATAAAATTCGAAATGATCATTTTCCCTTAAAAAATAGGTATGATTCGTTGTGAGTTTATTGATCAACACAATCATCTCATTATTTGTTGTATCGGCCTTGGCATGCTCAAAATAATCCATATAATTTTCATAATTCAACTGGGAAATATGATTCCCCAGTCGTCCTTCGATTAAATGTTTTTTCTTTCTTAAATCCACACCATAATTCATTTGGATATAAGAAGTGATGGCCTTGAATTCATCCTCTTTTAAGCTTATCATATTTTGCCGCCTTCTTTCAAGAAATTAGTATTTAGATAATTGCGAAATTCATAAAAACAACCGTAAATTACTTTGATGTCAGTTTACATAAACAATTTTGTAACGTATAGGCGAACAGTTCAACGAACTGTCCGCCGTATAGTGGAAAAATTGTTTCATGTAAACTGACAGTGAAGCTCAAGGTACTTTCCCGATTGCTTAAGAAATTAGTATTGATTCAAAATATTCGGAACGTCGATAATCAGGCTGATGCTGCCATTTCCCAAAATGGTACAGCCGGCAATGCCCGAAGCCTTTACATTCTGATGGTTTAAATATTTAGGAATCGGTTTCACCACAATCTGATGTTTCATAATCAACTCATCCATAAATAGGCAGGCAAGATTATCTCCGGAATCAACCAGCATAAAAATGCCGTCTTCTATCTCAAAGGCAGTATCCTCTGCATGGAAAATCTCATGCAGTCTGATCACCGGATAGCATACGCCCCTTATTAAAACCATTTCATTTTTATCAGGATCTGTAATTAACTGTTTTTCGGTTATTTTAAAGGATTCCCGAATATTGCTGATGGGGATTTCACAAATGTTTTCTCCAACTTTAACCTGCATGCCTGAAATAATGGACAGGGTTAATGGAATCTTCAAAAATATATTGGTTCCTGAACCCTTTTCACTTTCAATGGATACCGAGCCTCCGACTTTTTCAATATTCTTTTTGACAACGTCCATGCCGACGCCTCTTCCGGAAAACTCTGTAACCGTTTCTTTGGTGGAAAATCCGGGAGCCATGAGGAAACCCAATATTTCTTTTTCAGAATATTCTTCTTCCGGTTTAACTAAAAGTTTTTTCTCCTTTGCCTTCTCCATAATCTTTACAGTGTCAAGTCCCTTGCCGTCATCGCTGACAGAGATGACAATATCCCCTCCTCTGTTTTGAGCAGACAGTATTATCTTCCCCACAGGATCTTTTCCCGACGCTTTTCTTTCTTCTTTGTTTTCCAAACCATGATCCAAAGCATTCCTTACCAAATGCATTAAAGGATCTGAAATGCCATCAATAATGGTTTTATCCACTTCAGTACTTTCACCCATGGTAATGAGTTCAACATCCTTGGAAAGCTTTTTACCAATATCTCTGACCACACGATGCATCTTCTTAAAAGTCCCTGAAATAGGAACCATGCGAATGGACATCACAATATCCTGGAGCTCATCGGTTAATTTTCTAAGCTGTCCCGAGGATTTTGTAAAAGTTTCCTCTGCTTTTCCCTGAAGTTCCACACTGCCGAAAACCATGGATTCTGTAATAACAATCTCTCCGATTAAATCCATCAGGGTATCCAATTTATTTAAATCCACATTAATTAAATTCTGACTGTTATTATTTTGTTTGGCCTGACTATTGGAACTCGTTTTTGCAGATGTTTCCGCTTTTTTCTCAAGAGGCACAGTTGTCTCAGCTTTTTTGATGACCTCTTCTATTTCCGGAAATTCATTGATGAAATGAACACTTTCCACGGATAAAACACTTTTGGCTGCAACCTCAATGTCATCTTTCTCAAGATCCGATTGAAACTTGCAGAAAAAACCATTTTTCAGAATAATACCTGCTGCATTCGGGTTATTATTAAGTTCTTCGGGAATGGTCTGCAAAACAGTTCCCATGGACTCAAGCTTATTAACCAGCATAAAAGCCCTGATGTTTTCCATTTGGCTATCCTCGGCAAACCGGGCATGCAAGAAATAAAGAGTGCCTTCAACCGATTCTTCAGATGAAAAGTCATCGGTTTCCGGCAAAGAAGGACTCTCTTCATCCTGGAGTTCTGTTTTTTCTTCCAGAATAACCCCCTTCAGACGATTCAGCAAGGCATCAATTTCTGCTTCCAGCTCAACATTTATCTCTGAAAGCGGTTGGCTATTTTTTATTTTTTCAACATCGCCCTTTAAAAAATCCGAGACTTTCAAAACCAGGTCAAGTAGATCCTCAAAAATCTCTTTTTCAATGCCTTCTTCGCGAATAATAAAAAACAAATCCTCCAGTTTATGAGCAGCATGGGCCACAACGTCATATTCCATCATGGCTGATGATCCCTTGATGGTGTGCATAATCCTAAAGATTTCATTGATATCTTCGGCTGTCAAATCTGCATTCTCCTCAGATTGAAGTAAAATCTCATCCAGTTGATCGAGGAGTGTCTCGGATTCAAAAAGATACATTTCAAAGATTGAATCATTTCCTGAATCATAATTGCTCATAATAACCATCCTTTATGTAAATTTATATTTTTATCTCATAAAATTTTGACTCTTAACTATTATATCGACAGAAATATGGAAAAGCTGAGTCATTAATAAAATATTTGTTGAAAGAAATTTATCCGGCACTCCCCTCCAAATGATTGCTTATCCATGACCTTTACAGTATAATCATACATATCATTAAGCATGCATCTATAGCGTTTAAAATAGAAAGGAGCATTTCATTGGCCGATAGTCTTAAAATCACCTCATCCATTACACCAGCCAAGGTCATCGATATTCCTAAGCAAAGCCCGGTTGATGCCATCATCGGTATTGACAACCGGGATGCGACTGTTAAAATCCCCCCTAAATCTGATAATGTTAAGGAAGAAAGTTTTAAAGAAACCCTTTTTCAAAATTTAAACAAAGAAATATTAAAGCCTTTACTGAACAGCACCAAAGCCGAGGCCGACATTCTGAGAAGACTCGTTCTAATTTCAGAGCTCTTTACATCCTCTCCCGGTGCAATCCCCAAGAATTTTATGGATCAGATCTTTTTGGGCTCCCAGGATTTTTTAAGCGAGCTGTTAACTCGTGACAAAACCGAAACCATTTTTAAAGGCGCTTTCTTTGATAGCCTGAGAACCTTGGCCAAGCTTGACGGCTATCCTCAATTAAAGGAGGCCATTGTCTCCATCCTCAGACACTATGATGCCTATGTTAACCGCAGCCAGACCCTAAAGGCCATTCTTACGGAAATCTCCCGGATGTCCACGAATCTTCCAGCCAATGAAAAGGCGGCACTTGAACAGCAGGTTGCTAAACTGGAAGCCGCCATCACTGGAAAAAGCCCGGATCAAAAATCGGTTCAGACCATCTTAAAAAGTGAAACCATTCCTTTAATGGGACAAATTCTCAAGAACCATGCCTTCAGCGAAAAGCCCTATCACTCGGTGCTTACCATTATCAATAACATTGTCCGTTACGATAAAGGGGATGCTGAGCATTTAGAAGCAGCGGTTCTGCGGTTCAGCCAGGCTCTGAAACCTCTTTCCAATTTAACCGATAAGGAAATTGTGGACATGAAAAACCTCCTCTTTTTTCATGCCGAGGAGGCCGAAATTCTCTTCGAAAGAATGAGTATTTTATCCAAAGATGGCAAGGTTGGCGAAAAAATAGATTTATCTGCTCTGATCCTAAAGGCTATGGATGATTCCAGCCCGGCTAAAATGAGAAATACTGCCTTTACTTTACTGGAAACCATGGTTCGTAATGAAAGTCCTATCTTTCCGATTATGCACTTTTTAATTCCTCTGGGTTATTTAGGCACCAATTCCTATGGCGAGTTCTTTATTGATAAAGACCCTTTTGAAAAGAAAGGGAGCTCCAATAAAGCCACGGACATCTTTTTTACCATTCAGTCCGATCGATACGGTAATTTTGAAGTTGAACTCCTGATCAGAGATCAAACCATTGACATGGAAATTAAATGTCCGGTTCCATTAATCGGACCGCTGAAGAATTCTAAAAATCAGCTGCGAAATATCATTGAAGAACAGGGCTATAAGCTTTCTGCTTATGGGATCGGCGAGTATGTGGAAGGTCAGACCATCAGACAGCGCTACCCCAAACTTGCCCTCAGAAAGGTAGGTTTAGATGTCAAAATCTAAAAAAATTAAGGCAGCCCCTTTAAAAGCGGTTGCCCTGAAGTACGATCGCGAAAAAAACAACGCCCCGGTGATTGTGGCAGCAGGCACCGGCCCGGTGGCTCAGAACATTCTAAACGTTGCCGCAGAAAACGGCATTGCCATTTACCACGACGACAGTGCCGCCACCTTGCTTGCCAAACTGGAACTGGGCCAGGAGATCCCACCGGAGCTCTACCAGATTGTGGTGAGTATTTACTTATCCCTTTTGGATTTGGCAGAGGAGAATAGTGTTAATCGCTGAATTTATGACTAATAACAATAATCGCACCGAGGGACGTTTGGGACCTGTGAAAAAGTCAAAAAATCAGCTAAAATATCTCCTTGAGAAAATATCCAATGGATAAGAGGAAATTTGATCAGATTAAAGATCAATCATGAAAAAGTAATGATATTTTTGTTAAAATTGAGCAAAAAAATAACCCTGTCTGGTATAATATAAGTGCAAACAAAACCAACCAGTCAGGGGGAAAAATCATGCTTCGATATGAATCAAAACAAGCATCATTCCATTATTCATTATACAATAAAATCCCGGAAAATCATATCCTGAAACAGATAAAAGAAGCAGTTGATTTCGGCTTTATCAATGATCTGCTGAAAGATACATACTGCAAAAAATTTGGTCGTCCGGCCAAAGAGCCGGAACTGATGTGTAAACTACTGTTTCTGCAGCATATCTACGATCTCTCTGACGAAAGAGTGATTGAAGAAGCCAGCTTCAATCTGACTTATCTCTATTTTCTGGACATTAATCCGGAAGATCCATTGCCTGAAAGAAGTCTGTTATCGAAATTCAGAAAACTGAAACTGGGTGAAAAGATGCTGGATGAGATCATTATCGAAATCGTCACTCAATGTGTGAAAAAAGGGATTCTCAAGGATATCAGTGTGAGCATAGATACCACCCATGTGGAAGCCAACACCATCAAAAAAACACCGGAACGGCTGATGAAACACCTGGCTAGAAATATCATCCAAACCTACAAGGAAGAAACTAAAGAGGAACTGGAAAGTCTACCGGAAGTACCGGCCTACAAAGAGATCAGCGATCATAAACAGGCAAAACAGGTCATGAAAGACTACCTGGAAACCGTCATCGAAACCGTGCAAACAAAGACAACCACGCATACCCCGGAAACAAAACAGATGATCGAAAAAGCAAAAGAAATCCTGGATGAGCCTAAATTTATGAACCAGACCGGAATCCGATCATTAATCGATGAGGATGCCCGGGTTGGCCGAAAAAGCAAAACCACCAACTTCTTTGGTTACAAAGTTGAATTCATCATGACCACTGACCAGCGGATCATCACAGCCGTGCGAACCGGGAATGGGGCCTATGTTGATGGAACAATGATTGAAGAATTACTGAAAGATACCCTTGCAAGCGGATTGACAATCAATGAGTTTTACGGTGATAAAGCCTATTTCAGAAAATCCATTCTTGATAAAATAAAAGCACTGGAAGCACTGGCCTACATTCCGGTCAGTGGTTCAGCCTATCGCATCGATGAAAGCGAATTTTCATATAACAAAGATTCAGATCAATGGTTCTGTAGCCTGGGAAATGAAACGGTCAGCCGGAAATATTACAAACGAAAATGCAAAAACACAAAAAATGGTTTTCAGGAAGGATATAATTATTACTTCGATCTCAAAACCTGTAAATGCTGTCCCAAACATGACGAGTGTGCCAAAAAATCAGCACGAAAAATTCTGAACATTGGGATTAATACATTGGGATTCTATGAAATCTCCCAAAGTCAGAAAACGGATGAGTTCAAAGAAAAATATAAAAAGCGGGCCAGCATTGAAGGGAAAAATGCTGAACTCAAGCGATTCCATGGACTTGGCCGGGCGAGAAGCTACGGTCTTATTTCAATGTCCAAACAGGCAAAACTGGCAGCAATCGCAGTAAATTTAAAGAGAATAGCGGCCATCATGACCGCTAATTTTAATTGTTTTGGAGAAAAATTCGTCATATTCAGAATTAATTTCGTTTTCTAAAAATTATTTACTCATATTTTTAGAAATCAGCCCAAAAACGCGACTTTTTCACAGGTCCCGAAACGTCCCCGCGTGTCAGTTGTCTTCGCTTTTATGTTATCAACAGTTTTCTTATATTATCTCTAACTTCATGAAACTTTGGTTTGTTAAAAAATAAATATTCCGCTATTATCTCCATAAGTTCAAGATCTGTTTCATGATCCAAATCCAAAACAGCTGTATCGAACATCTTTATAACATCACATTTTCCTTCAAATATTCCCTTTCCAGTCTCTAGAAATGCTTGAGAATACGCATACAGTGATGCATTCATATCAAATATTACCGGTGCCTGCTGCCTTGCATTATAAGATGATTTTATTACACGTTCATAACCATCTTCTGTTTTTTTAACCATATTAAAATATGGATTTCTTCTTGCATCAGTTACCGAAAAAATCACATCCGCATCAGAATTCAACTTCTTTTGTATTAGATCATTAACATCTTTTACCGTTCTTAATGGTGCAGTAATATCCATGTCAACAACCATGTCATAGTTGGTTGATTTTCTCATTTTCATTACCTCTAGGCAATTAAGTATAACTACGCTTTTCCCAGTATTATCTAATCCCAAAGAAGGATCTCTTTCGATTATTTCCACCTCAACATTTAATTGATCCTTAAATATCCGAACAAGCTCCAAACTATCAGTGTTTAAAACAGTATCACAGTGAATATCAGGATTTTTCTTTTTATACAACTCAATTGCTGAAACTGTATAAAATGGTAATGGATATCCTAAGAAATTCATTATATTTTTATTTTTTATTCCTTTTGATCCCGCTCTCCCGCATATTGTAAATAGAATATTCATTTACTTTCCCTCTTTTGCTACTTGCAGTGTTCTAATTGCTTTTAGAATGTCATTGTCATTAGGAGATCTTCCTTCTATGATATCAAAAAAATGCGATATTTCTTTGCGCTGGAAATCATTTCGTTGTTCACCAAATGAAATGATTTTACCACTTTTCAAATAACGTATTTCACTTTTTGTTAAATCTCCAACGATTGTATCCTCATCTGTAAATATTTGAATTTCTCTAATCGTTTTGCGACCAAAATAATCTAAGTGAACCTCTACGGTCATATTCGCATATTTTGCAATATACAAGGATAAATCATCACTATCAATTTCCAAATTTGAAATTGTGCCTTGTAAATTAAATACCTGCTCTGGTTCACCAAATAAATAACACAGATAATCCCATTCGTGTATCAAGTCAATCGAAGCACCCCCGCCCTGGTCTTTGTGAGCACTGTAACTATCACGATAATCCTGCCCAGGTCTCCACTCTGGAAGATAACTTGAACAAATGGATCTAACACTGAATGCATTTTTTAAATTACATTGATATTTTAAATATTGAATTACATCCGTATATCTTAATGGACATGCTACATAATAAACACTTCCACATTTGAGACGCAACTCATCTAATAAAACTTCTGTTGTATGAAATACCGGTTTTTCGATAAACATATGCTTCGTTTTTTTAACAAATTGCTGCACAGTTTCAAAGTGGAGATGGGTAGGGTTTGTAACAAATATTACATCATAATCGTCTGGAACCTCATCATAAGACCAAAATATTTGGTTGACGTGTTCAGCAACATCACCATCCAGTTCTTTTCCATTTCCGCTTCTTACCACGTCAATTGCGTAAGCTTTACCTTGTTCTTTTAAAACTGCGACTATATTTTTTAAATGCCTGGCACCAATTGAGCCCATACCAATCATGCATATTTTAAATAATTCCATTTTCTAAGCCTCAATCATATCAATAATTTCAAGAATCGCTTTATCCTGTTCAAAGTTATAGGGTAATGCTGTTCCTTCAGTTACCGCTTGAAAAAAAGAGATGATTTCGCTTGAATAGGCATTTTCAACTACAAAACTACTGTAATTATCCAATTGATCTATTTTCTCATAGAGATGAATTCTTATATCACTGTTTTTTTCGATGTCATAAACTTTCAGTCCTGTTGGTGTGCCGTCCCAATACAGATAAAGTTCTTCACCATACACCTCTAAATTTCTAATCGCTTTTCGAGATACAACATCAACGACTAAGGTACCTTTATGTCCTGTCTTGTGTTGTATAAGGACTAAATAATTGTCATCATAGTCAATATTCAGACTACTCATTTTACTCTTTACAACATCAATCTTGACAATATCACCGAATACATCGACTAGCCACGGAAGTTCGATGGCAAATATTTCTCGACATCCATTAGACCGCTTATTGCCAACAAAAAAATCTTTGTAATTTTCCCAAGGATGCCAATCCGGCAGGTACTGTCCAACATGATATGTGTAGTTAAGAGGATAGCTCACTTGTTGCACCAATGTTTTAATTTTTTTGATTTCTTCCCGATATAAAAATGTTGAGGACATAAATAAGACAAGTTTATTTTGCTTTGCGAGGAAAATATTTTCGTCATAACCATCATCCACTAAGTTTAATTCCGTAAATACATGTAATCTCAATTTTAAGCATTGTGTAATAATTGCACTATGTGAAAGAGGGGATGCACACACAAAGGCACAGTCAAAACGAGTAGTTTCCAGCACTTCAGTTAACCATTCAAAAGCATCAATTTCATATTCTTCTTTGCAATTTTTTCTGCGTTCTTCATTGGTATCTACACCAATAATTTCTATTTTTTTATTTAACTTGCGAATTAAGCGGATCCGTCTTTTTCCCATAGAACCTAAGCCAATTACAATAACTTTCATTTGATTACACTTCACAGTCATAAAATTTCTTTTTCAAATCTATTTTTTCATTCATCAAAAATTCTTTTACCTTATCAATAATTTTATCCGATGTGTTTCCATCACCATATGGGTTGACAGCATTTCTAGCATTATTTTTATATTCTTTGGTTAATGCTAAAGCAATAGCTTTTTCAATTCCTATTGCTATTGGTTCACAGTTAATGACGCTCTCTCCCTGCAACCTACCCTTTTGACGATCTCCAATATTAATTGTTGGAATTCCAAAACTTGGCGCTTCAATTAATCCACTTGATGAGTTGCCAATGACCATTGCGCAATATTTTAATGCGCTCAAATAACGAATCATCCCTAGTGAATCAAAGCCTACCGCATTATCGTGTTCTTTTATGTATGTATCAAGCATTTGGTTAATAATGCGGCCATCTGCATCTGCATTTGCTTTACTGAAAACAAAAGCCATATCTTTATGCTTTTCACAGACATTTAATATTGCTTTGAATTGATTCTCTGAATTAGAGTTTTCAAGCGTTACAGGATGAAACGTTACCATCGCATAAGGTTTATCCAGTTTAAAGTCAATAGCAATTTCAAGATCCGCCTTGCTCAGCAATTTTTCATTTTGTATATTTTCAATACCTATTGCACCTACACAAAACACCCTATCAGGCTGTTCCCCAAGTTGAATAACCCTTCTTCTATATACTTCTGTGCTTGTAAAGTGTAAGTAACTGAATTTAGAAATGGCATGGCGAATACATTCATCCACTACCCCCTCTGTCGTTTCACCACCATAGAGATGTGCAATCGGTATTTTTTGATTCATTGCAGCACAGCATACCGCCAAGGTCTCATATCGATCTCCTACTACTACTAACATATTAGGCTCAAGCTGAGCAAAGTAATCCGCAAATCCCATTATGGCCAGACCCATAGTTTTTGATATTGCTGTTGGAGTATCCGAACTTAAAAGTATTTCGATTTTTTTATCAATGCAAATTCCATCTCTTTCGATTTCTTTATAGGTTAGACCAAATTCTGGTGACAAATGTGCTCCTGTTACGACTATTCGCACATCTAACTCCGCTACTTTTATAAATTTGGTAATAATAGATTTAAGCAGCCCATATTCAGCTCTTGTAGCAGTTAATATACATATTTTCTTTTTCATCATAATTCTATTAACTCATCTTCTTTAAAATTCTTTATGGCCGTCTGTCCAAGCACCTCAAACCACATCATAGAACTAATACCATTACCAGGTCGTTTTACAGTTAGGTTTTCCTCAGTAAAAACTTCGCCCTTATTTATACAATTGCTAGCCATTATACTTTTTCTGGTAATTTTCATGTTTTTAATTTCCGATTCCGCAGGTATCTTCACACCATTGCCTAGAGCCAATTCAATATTTCGAATTGCTTTTACCATTGCTTTAAGTTCATTCGGTTCCAGGCTAGCCTTATGATCTGGGCCCTCCATATTTTTATCCATTGTAAAATGCTTTTCTATAACTATAGCACCCATTGCTACAGCAGCTATTGAAACTTCTATTCCTTTTGTATGATCAGAATATCCGATTGGCATCTTTGTCTCATCTTGAATCGTATTCATAGCCCTTAAATTCACATTTTTATATGGAGTGGGGTATTCGGTTGTGCAGTGAAGCAGTGTAATATTCCCACACCCATTTTCTTTCAACACTTTAACAGTCTCTTTTATTTCATCCATTGTACTCATACCGGTGGAAAGTATGATCGGCTTCCCAGTCTTTGCGATTTTAATTAAATAGGGCAGGTTTGTAATCTCCCCTGATGGAATCTTCCATCTTTTCATATCAAGTTTCATTAAAAAATCTATGCTATCAAGATCAAACGCAGTTGATAGAAATTCGATATTCTTATGTTTGCAATATTCATTCAGCTCAATAAATTCGTCAAAAGATAGTTCCAATTTTTTTAACATATCAAGCTGGTTTTCATTTGAATCTGTCTGCTTTTTTTGGTATTCAGCCTTCTCAGCATTTTTTGATACAAGATTCTCTGCTATAAATGTCTGAAATTTTATACAGTCAGCTCCGGCTTCTTTAGCGTTATCAACCATTTCTTTTGCGATATCAATGCTGCCATTATGGTTAACCCCAGCCTCTGCAATAATGAATACACTCATATTGTTTTAATCTCCTTACACGGATTTCCATACGCGATCATATCATCATCAATATTTTGTAATACAACACTCCCCACTCCTATGATTGTATTCGCACCAATTTTTATCTGTTGCTTTATTACGGTATTTGCCCCAATATGAGAATTTCCTCCAATTATCACTTCTCCACATAAGACTGCACCTGGTGCAATATGAGAGAACGCCCCTATTGCACAATCATGTTCTATTGTTGCAGAAGTATTAATGATTGAGCCCTTACAAAGGGATGTGCCAGCGTTAACAACCACATTTTTTCCGATATAGATGCCTGTTTCCATATTTACATCGTCACTTACAATTGCTGATGCATCTACAATATTAGGTATTTTAAAACCTATTTCTTCAAGAAGCCTAAATAGGTTAATACGGAGCGATGGATCACCGATACTACCCAGTGTCACGAAGGCATAATGATAGCTTTCCGAAAAAAACCGAGGCAAATCATCGTCAAAACCAATGACTGATACTCCTAAAATCCGGATTTCCTTGTTCTCTTTTTTATCGATGATTCCAATCTCTGAAAATTGATCAAGTTCTAAGAGGCTATCTATTACAGACTTACAGTGCCCTCCTCCCCCAACCAATAAAATTTTTTTATTCATCATACTCCAACCTTTTTCTCATCTTTTCCATCTCATCCAATTGCCCCATATCCAACCAACTATGCTCACTAATTGGATAAACCCCAATTTTTTCTCCAGCTTCTTTGTATTTCTGGATAATATCCGGAAAACCGATTGTCTTATTTTCTTCCAGCTCTTCAATAATTCTTGGTTCCACAATATACATTCCAGTATTTGTGAAAAAAGAAAGCTTTGGCTTCTCTTTCATTTCTTCTATTTCACCGGTTTCACTGATTTCAATAACACCGTATGGTATTGTTATATTCTTTAGTGAACAAACGATTGTAACGAGATTTTTCTTACTTTTATGATAATTGAAAATCTTTTTATAATCTGCTTCGATTAAAATATCACAATTTGAAAGTATGAAGGTTGAATTAATTATGCCATTTAAGAGACTTAACCCCCCCCCTGTTCCTAAGGGCTGTTCTTCGTCTATATAATTTAGTTTATAATCTTTATCCACATCATTAAAATAGGCTTTGATCATATTTCTTTTATAATTAAGAATAAGATGAAATTCTCTGCAACCATTCTTGTGAAATCGATTAATGATATGCTCTGCAATTGGAATCTCCCCAATAGGCATCAATGGCTTCGGTAAGATTTTAGTATAAGGGTATAAACGGGACCCCTCTCCTCCTGCCATTATAACTACTGGAACCTCTAGTTTTCTTTTTCTTTCGATCTTCGCGTCATTCCAAAAAACAAGAGAAACGATGTCACCATCTTCATTTAAAATCGGCAAAGCCTCAATGGAATTGTTTCGCATAAAATCTTTTGCTAAAGCTTTTTCGCTTTCATTTAAAGATTTTGGGGTGTAATTTGCTATATCTTTTACTTTGGCATCCAGGTTTCCTTTTTTAAGAATCCATCTCCTGATATCTCCATCTGTTATGGTAGCTACAAAACGGCTGTCTTTTGTAATAAATAGGACCTTCTTTGCCACTTCATCTAATAACTTCATAGCATCAAGCATCGTGCATTCTTCATCAATTAAAAAATCTTTAACATCCAAAACTTCCACCTCTTTGCTGAAATTATTTATACTTTTTAGGATACTTAAGACAATGGCTCACAAATAAAACGTCTTCCTTACTTAGATTGGTACTGCAGGGGACATTCACAATATGTTCTAAATATTTTTTTGCTTTTTCAATTTTATAGGTCTGACAATCTTCATAGGGTTTTTGGTCGCTGATCAAGCCCCATATGGGTCTTGACTGAATCCCTTTTGATGCTAAATATTCAATCATTTCATCTCTATCTAGCAGATATGGATCACTGCAATATAATCCATAAAACCAATAATTTGGTCTGATACTCTCTTTGAAGTTTAAAAGGGTCAACCCTTTAATCTCTTTGACTGATTCTCTGTATAAATTGTAATTTTCTTCTTTCACTTTAATGAAATCCTCAAGCTGTTCTAACTGAGCTAGGCCAAGAGCTGCCTGGAGATTGGTCATACGGTAATTATAGCCGATTTCATCATGGGTACAAAAAAGTTCGTCACTTTTAGCCTGGGTTGTAAGATGTTTTGCTTTGTTAAGTAAAACTTCATCATCAGAAACAATCATCCCACCACCGCCGGTTGTGATAATTTTATTTCCATTGAAGGAATAAACGCCAACATCACCGATGGTGCCAGCATATTTTTCAGCATACTTCCCATAAGTATAGTAAGTGCCTATTGCTTCTGTTGCATCTTCTATCACCTTGAGATTAAAGCGGAGGGCTAACTCCATAATTTTTTCCATATCCGCCATATTTCCAAATACATGCACAATTATAATCGCTTTTATTTGCTTACTGGTTTTAATGTTGATGAGCTTACCCTCTACAACCTTGCATTCTCTTTCACAAAACTCTGAAAGCTTGTTAGCATCCATGTTAAGTGAATCATCGCAGTCCATAAAGATTGGTTCCGCCCCTATGTATTTAACCGGATTAACTGCAGCGATGAAGGTTAATGTCGGTACAATAACTTCATCATCCCTTGTTACTCCGCATACTAAAAGTGCTGTATGCAAACCGGACGTGCCATTTTGACAAGACACTGCACCTTTTGTTTTAACATATGCTCCAATTTTTTGTTCAAATTCATTAACATACGGACCACCGGTTGACACCCATTCCGTCTCAACCGCATGGGTTAAATACTCTAATTCTCTCCCTCTTAAATTAGGAACAGATAATGGTATGAATTTATTCACTTTATTTCTCATTTCTACTTCACTCATGTTATCCAAAATTCAGAAATAAGGTTTTTCATGTATTTTTCATCCTTTTTTTTGATACTCAATTTTGGAGATTGCCCAAATACCAAACAATTACATGGTATTATCTCATCTTTAATCATGGTACCGGCTGATAAAATAACCTGATCCCCAATTTTTGTATCCCCTATTACTGTGACATTTGAATATAAGATGACATTTTTCCCCATTACCGGGTATTTACCTTTATTACCTCCAACTGTGCAACCATGATAAGAAAAAAATCCATTACTATATTTTGCTCTGCCCAATACTGTTCCCAAAGGATGCTCTACACCCCAATACTCGGGTAATTCTATTTCATAGTACCAATCTGTGGAATGTAAAATTTTGTTGAGATAATAGACTTTTGTTGCAAGTAACGAATTCCCGTCTGTATGATATATAGTGTTCGCCAGATAATATAAGAATATTGCATACTGCCCCGAATGAAATGGGGAGAAGTATACACCCTCTGCATTGTGATAATACTTGTTTTTGGTTGCTTTAAAACATTTATTTACCCTAAGCAAGGCATCCGCTAAGTATGGTGAAATATCTCCACCTTCTCCAAATATATTTGTTAACTGACGGTTAACATAATTTATCAGTTCGTTGCTGTTTAATTCCATTTGTCTGCCTCTACAAATTATAAATATCTGTTTTATATTTGTCTAAATTGCATCTGAAAAACTCAATCGTTTCAGTTATCCCTTGTTCAAACGTATAATGAGGTTCCCAACTGGTTAATCTCTTGATTTTTTCATTCGATCCTAGTAATCTATTAACCTCGCTCTTTTCAGGTCTTAATCGCTGCTCATCGCAGATAACTTTTGCATTCGGATTAATCTGTCTGATTAATTCATTTGCCAGTTCACCAATTGAAATTTCCTGTTGCGTGGCTATATTCAACTCCTCACCAATTGTACTTTCTGACTTCGCTATTTCAATAAAACCGTTTACTGTGTCTTTAACATAGTTGAAATCTCTGGTCGGAGACAATGATCCTAATTGAATCTGCTCTTTTCCCGCAAGCAACTGGGTTATGATTGTAGGTATAATCGCTCTCGCTGATTGCCTTGGCCCATAAGTATTAAAGGGTCGCACTATGGTGATTGGCATATCAAAACTTCGATAAAAGGATTCCGCCAATCGATCTCCACCAATTTTTGTAGCCGAATATGGGGATTGCCCTTGATAAGGATGTTTTTCATCAATGGGAACATATTGAGCCGTACCATATACTTCCGAAGTAGAAGTGATCAAAACCCTGGATGTCTCCAAATCTCTTGCTGCTTGCAAAACATTAAGCGTGCCTTTAATGTTTGTATCGACATAAGTATCTGGGGAATGATAACTAAAGGGAATTGCTATAAGTGCAGCAAGATGAAAAACTTCATTAACTCCCTTCATCGCTTCTCTAACACCATTCGGATCTCTGATATCACCTGGGAATACTTCAACATCCTTCATGGTTTCTTTAGATAACGTATCCAGCCATCCCCAGGTATTAAAGGAATTATAATGGGTAAAAGCTTTTACTTTCATTCCTGATTTAACCAATTCTTCAGTTAAATGGCTACCAATAAAACCGTCTGCACCTGTTATCAATATTTTTGTCATCGCTTTTACCTTTTATCCTATATCTCTTTTTGCTCCAACAGCATCTGTCAGTATCTCAATGATCTGTTGATTTAAATGACTATCTCCATATAGCAAATTAATGAATGCTTCTACGTATGCGATCAATTCTCGAATTTTATTCAACTCATTTTTTTCCATTTTTATCCGCTGAATATTCATAACCAATAAGTCATATTCCACCCGATTCATGGGCAGTGAAAAAACCTTTGCGTAATCATTTGCTTCCAGTTCGGCAATCACTTGATCCAACTTTTGATGCATTACAGAGGCTTGCTTCACATTTTTATTCATAACCAATTCACTCATTTTAATGAGTTGCTGCTTAAGTGAGGATAGCAATCCTTTATAAGTTTCATATTCTCTTTTCATTTTTGTCAATTGGGCTTTTAAATAACCTTGATCATAAAGTTCAGATTTAATGATATTTTCAAATATATTTCCCTTTGAAATTGGTGTTTTCAGGTTTATATTTATAACTTCCTGCATTGGTAGATACTGGGTTCCTTCAATCTGTGCTCCACCCACAGTTGTATTAATGATTGACATATCAAAAATTTTAATATACGCTTCCATTTGTTGTTTCATTAAATTAAGACTTTCACTGGTTAAAATGGCATTTCCATTAACATCAACTGTTTTCATTAAGCATTCATCTTTCTCTTCATCAATTGTTTCTTGGTAGTCAATTCCATCAGCATAAAGCTTATTATTTAAAAACGCTAAATTTTGCCCAACAAGAATAATTTTTTCAAACTCCAGTTTATGTAGTAGTTCCAAAGTCATAACAGCGATGGATGGCGCATCATTCACTATGATTAATTCCCTATCATTTTTCACTTTTAAAAAATAATGAGATACCGTATCCTGGCTTGTAATCATATGGCACTTCGGACCTTGATAATTTTGTAATACTTCCATTCCAACGCTACTTCCGAAAATCATTGGAATACTTGTAATTCCCATTTCATTTACTTTTTTAAATACAAATTGCTGTCCCTTTGTAGGGTCATAAGTGCACATCGCATCCGGATATATATTATAGTGCAAGAGAGTGTTAATTGCCGAACCCACACAAAATATATAGGCAAGGCCTTTTTCTTTAATCAACTTCAAATTATCGATTTCGTAATTTAAAGAAGGCCCTGCGGAAACTAATATTGCCGTTTCACCTTTAAATACACCATTATTTTCCATAATGATATTAGGCGTGGTCAATACCTCTTTAAAATTAACTGCACTGTTATATACCCATCTTTTTTTATAAGCATAATTCGTATGCAAAGTACTTCTTTTGCTTTTAATGACTTCTCTAAATTTATTTGAAAATTGAATGTATTGCTCTTCGAAAGCATTGTGATAAATAGGCAAATCCATAATAATCGTTTTTTTATCTGAATTATGTAAGAGCTTAATAAAAAATTCATCCATTGCTTGAGGCTTAACCTCACACTGAATTGTATATATTTTTTTCACCGGAAGACTATTGATATTTTTGTTGCTCAAAAAGTATTGAAATACTTCCACAGACGGTTCATAAAGTGAAAAAGTTGTATCTGGGAATCGCCTGACAAAAGAATCAATATGATAGCCTAGTCCTAAACCGTAAAAAATGACATGGGTTTTATCATCAATGTCTTCTCTTTCTTCTAATTTATCGATAATGGACTCTGCCTCATGGAGTGGGTCGTATTTACTGTGTAAATACAGCGACTTACCATCTTTTTTAATTTTCAATGTTTTAAGATTACTCCTGGTGTTTTCTAACGAAATTGAACCATGAACATTAGCCTCTTCATTCTTTTTTAATGCGTCATATAATACTGGATAATTTTTCTTTAAAAATATGATATTATCAGCTAACACTGCCATCCTCCAACCCAGGTAATAAAAATTGTAATTTATCAAACATACCTTGAAATATTGGCTTTATTTCATACAAGAGCATATCACCAATCGAAATAATGTCTTTTCCGATGATAGCGCTTTCAAGTTCAGGAATAATGACACTGAGTTTTGATACCCCTTGAACGTATTCATTCCATATTTTATAGTCATTAACAGTGTTGCTTAAATTTTTAATGGAATCGATCTGAGTTAATGATTCGATGATCCACTGGACTCCTTCAAATAAATCATTTAATTTCGTCCATGTTTCTTTATTAGGTTGCTGATAAAATTCTTCTGCTAATTGAGTTAATAAAGGAATTGCATTGCTGATATAATCATTGGCTGTTATTATGCTTTCATTGACTAAATCGGTGGTCGTTAGAAGCACGACTTCTACCTTATTTATTTCTTCTATATTCTCAGCAAAATAATTATAAAAGTCACCATAAATTGGTATTCCATCAACGATCAGATTCGAAAACCTCAGTTCTTTTTCATCTAATCTTTCATTAATCGTAGTCAGCATTTTTTCTATTATCTTTGGATCATTATCAAATTCCAATACTTCATCTTGTATGTAGATAAACATATTTTGCCCTCTTCCTTCAATTGTATACGCTTTATAAGCAATCATTTTTCCTTTCCTAATTTCATTACACATTAGGAAAGTTTTTTTGTTCTCTTTAAAAAAACAGATGGACAAAACACAAGAAAAACCGTCTCGTCTGCTTGGTTTGAAATTGTACTTCTTACTATTAATATCGACTAACGTTGATAAATATTTAGCTGTGCTCGGACTTTCTACCAAGCTTTTCATAAGATTGAATGCTCATCAGATTCTGATCCCCTTTTTCGTGATTATACAATAATTGCGCAATTTTTAAACATCTACTACATTGGGTTAATCTTAACACTTAACTCCGGCACTCTGGAATATTCATTTCGATCTTAAATCTAAACTTGATCTTACAGATAATCTAAAACATCTATTAAGTTGTTATTAATATTTTATCATAATAAAGAAACAATTCCAATGAAAACAGTGAGGCTTTGTAATCAATCGTAATAATGCATCATCAAAATGATTGATAACTCTTCTCTAAATGAAGTTGCATATTCTAAAACGAACCACAAAAAGACCACCTTAAGGTGGTCTTTTTGTAAATTTATTAATTGACAAACTTTAAATTGATTATTGTAATAATTGAAGAACGCCTTGTGGTTGTTGATTAGCTTGTGCAAGCATAGACTGAGCAGCTTGAGAGAGGATGTTGTTCTTAGTGAATTCCATCATTTCTTTAGCCATGTCAACGTCACGAATTCGAGATTCAGCAGCCGTTGCATTTTCTGAAGATGCACCTAAATTATTAATGGTATGTTCCAAACGATTTTGAACAGAACCTAACTTAGATCTTTCAGCAGATACCTTCTGTGTGGCTGCATCAATAACCTTAATCGCAACATTGGCCTGTCCCTGATTACCAACTTGTAGGTTCTCTACACCAAGAGCTGCAGAACCCATGTTTTCGATGTCAACCTGTATATTCTGACCGGTATTAGCCCCAATTTGCAAGGTCGACTGACCATCTGCACGTTGATCAGCTGCCGCCGTTGTTTCACTAAAGCTTGATAGTGCATTGGTGGCACCGGCTCGAACCACATCATTAGAATCCGTAACCGTAATGGTTATTCCGTTAGCGGCCCCTGTAAAACCATCAGTAGTTGCAGCAAGATGAACACCAGCAGCTCCACTATAGGTAGCACCGGAAGCACCTAACATTTTATCAAAGCCTACTTTAAGTGTTGCACCACCAGAGGTAGAGGCCGTTTTTGTCTGTCCGTTAATCACATACGAAATTTCAATTTTATCGCCTGATTGGATGCCTAGAGAATTACCATCTGCATCCGTAAGAGCGGAGAATTTACCGCCACTTGTAGCTGCGCCAATTGCCGTATTCGTGTTAACATTCGCTACATCAGCAGCGACGCCTTTACCCATTGAACCATCCAACAGGTTTTTCGTATTAAACTGAGTTGTGTTTGAAATACGATCGATTTCTTCGCCTAATTGATTCACTTCTTTTTGAATTTCTGCACGATCATCAGCTGTATTGGTATCATTGGCAGACTGGACTGAAAGTTCTCTCATCCTCTGTAAGATTGAGTGAGTTTCATTTAAACCACCTTCAGCAGTTTTGATTAATGAAATACCATCACTGGCATTGGCAGTAGCTTGATCCAAGCCTCTGATCTGTCCACGCATTTTTTCTGAAATTGCTAACCCTGCTGCATCATCCCCGGCTTTGTTGATTTTTAAACCGGAAGATAATTTTTCCAGGGACTTAGAAGTTGTTGCCTGGTTTGCGGCCAATTTGTTATAGGTGTTTAGTGCTGCGATATTATGATTGATTCTCATCTTTGTTTCCTCCATTAATTTATTTGCCAGTTACCCCTGACCCAGGTTGAATTGATTGAGGCTTTCCTTCGTACGTTAGGTTCGCCTAATGTTTAAAGCTTTCTTTGTTTCTAATCTATATATCGGTCTTAAGTTCATATACTTTAGCCGAAAGTTTAACTTTTTTATAATTTAATGATTTTCGCTTTTAAATGATCCAAACTGTAGGCTAAGTTAACTTCAGTCAGGATTGATTTGGCTATAATCAAAAATCCACCATTTAGGTGACTTAGGATGTAGTAAAATGGATTTCTTTTAGATCTTAAGGTCCAGTTTATCCCCTTGTGCCGGGTCGGGCATTTCCATTAAGCCCTCGGGTCGAACATAATTAGGATCCGCGCTCGCAGGTGCATAAATCGGCCCTCCCACATATTTAATAATGACTTTTGGCCGTTGGGTTATTTTCAATTCAATATCCGGTGGCACAAACTGAAAATTCTGATTTTTTTCCATCGACATTCCCCCGGGTTGCCTTCCAATATCAAAGCTAATCTCGAGACTGGCGGAATATTCTGATGCACCGAATAAATCGATCATTTGGTCAATCCCTCTGGTGGTATCCTTGAAACTGATGGGTTTTGACTCTCCATCCTCCATATTAACATTGAGCTTGAGTTTTCCATCATCGCCGTACTTTGCCGTGGCGGTATAAGTTGGATTTTCCCAATTATAAACGGAGCTTGGTTCAAAGGAATCTCGAATGGAAATCCTCATGGGATTTCCCTGAATGATTTGTTTGCCGTCGTCTTTGGATATTTTCAGCGTATCAGACTGAACCGACGACAGACGCAGGGGTTCTCTTTCCACATATTCAATTTTCATGGGAATGGTTTCTATGGTAATTAATGGTTCCATTTTTCTCCCTTCTAAAAAAGAATGATCCTTAGGGATCATTCTCTATTCTTCTCATCTATTGTATTTTTAATTTATGAACTCTTTTAGTTAACTCCTTGCCTATGACATATAATCAAACACCGAGGATTGAATAATGCTGGATCCCATCTGCAGAGCTGCCTGATAGGCCACCTTCTGGGTTTGAAACGCAATATAGGTATAGGCTGCATCAATGCCTTCGACCTCTGTTTGCCTGGTTTGCAGATTAAGTTCCTGGGCATCGTACCGGTCTGTCATAAAATTCAGGTAATTGGTTTTTGATCCAATTTCTGTGGTGACCTGGTTAGATTTACTGGATGCAGTTTGGAACAGACCCAAAAGCTTGTCCACCTTATCACTTGAGTAATTATCTGATTCAAACTCAGTAGCTATTTCGCCTAATAAATTATATAAATTATTGGAACCACCATCGGCTGTTTTTCCATTTCCAACAATATTAATTCCAGGAGTGGAATAATTGAAAACACTGTTTTTATTAACAACACCTGCAGCATCAAATGACATGCCAAGACCAACATCCACATAAAGTGAATCCGTGGCAAGCTTTTTCAACTCAGCTGAACCATCTGCTAAGGAATCCACATCAACTTTATTATAAAACAGCTTTCCGGCTTCTACTGTAAAGGGTTTTTCAGCCGTATTGCTTCCACCAAAAATATAGGAATCGGAGACGCTGCTGTTAAGGGTATCCAGCATTTGATCCTGCATGACCCGGAGCTCATTGGCAATGACTTTTCGGGTATCCGGACTTTGGGTGCCGTTTTTCCCTTGGAGTATTTTTACGGTGGCATCTGAAACCGTTTGATTAATATCGTCTAAATTGGTTTCGGAATTGGTTAAAAAATCACTGGCATGTCCGATATTATTTTGATACCCCTCAAGCTTTGACATATCTCTTCTGATCTGATAGGCTTTTATGGCCGATGACGTATCATCCGATGTTTTGGCAAATTTACGGCCTGAAGCCACCTGAGTATTTAATCGATCTAATTCCGTGGACATATTGTTTAAATTAGTGGTATATTTTGAAGTCATCATTTTATATGTAATTCGCATTGTGTTATCCATTCCTTCCTGATTGTAAGGATTTTTTTAAATCAATCGCTCTGATAAAACACTGCCTATTGACCCATTGTATTAATGATAGTATTCAGATTTTCATCCAATACGTTAAAATACCGGATAGCGGCATTATAGACTTTTTGATAGGCCATTAAGTTGGTTCCTTCTTCATTCAAAGAAACCCCGGAAACCGACTCTCGGGAAGTGGAAATAGTATCAAGCACGTTTTTAGAAGTACTTGCAAAATTTGTATTAAGCTCGACATCCATGGCAACATCCCCGAGAAGTCCGGTCATATATTCATTGAAGGTTCCATTGAAAAATGTCGTTTCAGAATCCGAATCTTTTTTGAAATCCTGATCAACGGTTAATGCATTGATCATGCGAAGCACATTATCCGCACTTCCAGGGGTTCCTTCAGGATCTATTAGATCTGTTGGATCTGGAGGATTATTAGTAGTGTTAATATAAGAAGGATCATCCAGCCAGGCCTGGGACACTTGAATGTTTGCTGCTGTAACCGCAGTTCCATCTGAGCTAGTGAACAGAGGTTTTGATGCTGGGTCAGCCGGATCAACTATCGAATTGATTTTATTGAATACATCTGCAAATTTACTGGCAAAAATGTCCATGGTTTTTTGATAATAAGGAATGCCTTTTGAATCATTTTCCTCTACGCTTGGATCTGCCGGATCTGCTGGATCTGCAAAGGCTCCTTCTCCATTAATGAGATTTAAATACCCTTTAACGGAACCATCTGAAAAAAGATTAGTAATGTCATCGGAATCAATTCCCGTTCCATTAGGGACAAAAGCAGGGTTTAAAGACGACAGTACAACCTTATCCCCGGTATCCGTGAGCTTGATGGTATTATATAAATCATTGTCCACTAAACCAATGGAGTTTCCGGTATTTTTGTCCACCAGAGAAATTGATAATCGATCAACGGTGATATCTGCCGATATTTTTTCAGGCATTCGATTGACTTTGATATTGGCGATGCCTGAAAGTTCATCAATTAGTGAATTTCTCTGATCATAAAGATCGTTGGGTGTATTCCCATATATTTCTTCGGTTCGGATTTTGTCGTTTAAATCGGCAATGCTTTTAACAGCAGCATTGATATCATTCGACACCACAACTGTTAAATCATCCACTTGTTGTTTTCTGACATCTTTGATTTGATTCGCATACATGTTCATAATTTGCGTGACTTTTTGAGCTTCGGTTCGTGTGACCTGGGCAATATCCGCACTGGTGGGGGTTTCCGAAAAGGTTTGTAAGGTGCTGATAAAGTTTGACAATTCGGTTTGCAGGCCATCGGTTTGGGCCTCATCAAAAATATTTTCCAAATCGGACAGTCCTGTAATCATCTTATCATATTGGCTGGCTTCTGCATTCTGACTCCGATAACGGGCATCTAAAAAAGGATCTCTCATTTGGGTTGTACCCACAGCTTTGGCTCCCAAACCGGTTGATAATTGAGGGGTTGCATACTTTTGAATGCCTCCGCCGCTGGTAATGGCGTTAATATCCACACGCTGTCGTGAATAGCCTTCTGTATTAATATTGGCGATATTATTACCCGTGACGTTAATGGTTGCCTGACTGGCTTCCATGGCCCTGCTTGCGACATTAAATCCTAAGAATGTTGATGACATCGAATGATCCTCCTTTCTATACTAAATGTTTTTTTCAAAGGTTTTTGGAAATGCTGAGGTTTCGGCTTCTTTTCCATCTTTCCCATAGGTTGTTTTATCTTTTTTTAATTCAAATGAAGAAATCTTTTTATTCACAACATATAGTTTTGTTTGGAGCAAACTCTGACACTGCTCTTTGTAAAATTGTACTTCTTTGATTGTGACCTCAAATTCACTGAGCAGCTTATAAAATCGCATCTGTTCTTCCTGAGGAAGCTGGAGAATTACTTCTGACAGATTTCTTCCGGATAAGTTTAATTGATTCATATAGCCTGCGACTTCTTTGTCAAAGTTTTTGATCTGGTAAAGAAAGCTTTGCTGGAGGTTGAGGTTCGTGTTTAATCCTTCAATATCATCTCCCTGAATCAGTGCAAGCTCATCCTTTAATTTGGATACCTCTTCCTGATGGAGTTTGGTTACCCCGAAAAGGTACTCGTGAAAACAATCGAGTGTATGTTTAAAATCCTTTATTGCAGACATATTAAGCCTCCTGGGTAATCATTGCGTTTTTTATTTCAGCATTTCTTCTGCCAATAACTCTGTGGGCACTTTATAGGTTCCGTTTTTAACCGATTCTTTTAATTCTTGTATCCGATCTGATGTATTTACAGATACATCCAACAAAATCGCTGACTGTGCTCCAGACAGACGTTTGTCGTCAAAGGATGCATTACGACTGCTTGAAATCTCGGCACTGTCGACCTTATTTTTTTGAGGAATCTTTTGATTTTTTTCCGCCTCAATATTTTTTGCAGCATCGTTTGAAACATCCTGAGCCTGTTTGGGTTGTACTAATTTGTTATTATTCTGAAATGTAATTTTCATCGTTAAAACCTCCCTCATCTATATTTATATTATAAACTAAATTATTTTATTATGCTTGAACTATTTGTTGAACCATTCAAATAATTTTTTCTTCTTAATCTATTTATCGTCATTCCCGGATAAAACTTTAGAAAATAGTTTTAAAGAATGAACTTTCCCTTAAACGTACCAAAGCTTCGATCATTGATCGAAGCTTTGGTAAATGAGTTAAATTTTTATCATTGTGGTCTAATATTTATCCCCTTCATCATCATTTAAAATAATTCCTGGTGCGGGTTTCTCTTTTTGCAGTTTTGCTTTAGGAGCAGCTTTTTCTTTCATTCCGGCTCCGACTCTACTCTTATGTTTTATTTTAAAGGTTCCAACCATTTCTTTTAACATTTCCGACTGGCCGGAAAGCTCTTCGCTGGCGGCAGCACTTTCTTCTGCAGTTGCAGAATTTGTTTGAACGACCTGAGAAACCTGTTCGATTCCCTGGGTGATCTGTGCAATCTCAGAAGCCTGATCGTTTGATGCCTGAGCAATATTTCCGACCAAACCTGCTACTTTTTCAATTCTTCCCAGAATTTCCTTTAAGCTTTCAGCGGTTTGATCGGCAATTTTGGTTCCCATTTCAACTTTGTCAATGGAACCTTCAATGAGCCCTGTCGTTTCCTTGGCTGCTTCGGCACTTCTTGCGGCCAGGCTTCGAACCTCTTCTGCCACAACTGCAAAGCCTTTCCCGTGTTGTCCTGCCCGAGCAGCTTCCACAGCTGCATTAAGGGCGAGGATATTGGTTTGGAAAGCTATATCATCAATGACTTTGATAATTTTTGAAATGTTTTTGGAGGAATCGTTGATTCCCACCATGGCACTGACCATTTCTTTCATTTGTTTATTGCCCAGTTCTGCATTGGTGCGAACATCAATGGCCAGCTCGTTTGCTTCATTGGCATGTATGGCATTTCGCTTAGTCTCTTCAGCAACTTCTGAAATAGAGGCGGTAAGCTCTTCAATGGAGCTGGCCTGTTCAGTTGTTCCCTGGGATAAAGCCTGACCGCCATCGGATATTTGTCTGGCTCCGGAATCAACCTGATTGGATGCAACATCAATATCCGACATGATTTCGCTTAGGCTCGTGGTAATATCATTAATTGCCAACTTTATATTCACAAAATCCCCATTATAATAGCCGGTGATTTCCTGATCAAGATTTCTTTTTCCAATTTGTTCTAAAATTTGAGTGACTTCGGTGACGATACGTTTTAAAAACTTAATAGTCTGGTTCATGTCCTCTTTAATTTTTGCGTGATGTCCTTTGTAGTCGCCGGTCATAGAGGTGTCTAAATTTCCATCTGCCAATTCTTTTAAAACATCTGAGGCTTCCTTAATGGGTGCAATAATCACATCCAGCGTTTCATTAAAGCCTTTAATGACTCTGGCATATTCTCCTGGGAATTGACTGGCGTCTCCCCGATGATTTAAATCTCCGGCAATGGCAATTCTGGCCATCCCTTCGGTTTCAGTTACAAGCAAATTGACGTTTTCAATCATTAGAATCAAACTTGGCATTAAGTTGTCCTGTTCCGATCTTTTCCCGGTTTGTTTCAAATCTTCTAAATCCTGCATATCGCCTTTGGCAATATTGGTTGCAATACTAACAATATGACCAAGCTTCCAATGGATCACATTGATAGACTTTGATATTTCATTGTAAATGCCTAAATATTCTCCCTCTATCTTATCTGTGAAATCATTGACGCTCATTTGACCAAGGATTTTATTTCCTTCAACCAAAGCCCCCAAACCATTAATGCAGGCATTGAGATTATTTTTAAGTTCATTAAAGTCTCCGCTGTAGGCCACCGTGATTTTTGGAGGGATTTGACCTTTTCCGATTTTAGCAATTGCTTCTGAGGCCATATTCAGTGGTCCGACCACAGCATCAAGGGTGTCGTTAACACCTTCTAATATCTCTTTGAATCCACCCTTGAAAGCTGCTGCATTTGCTCTTGTATCCAGTCGGCCTTCTACGGCGGACCTGGAAAGCATATTGGCCTCAGTAATCAACCCTCTTATGGACTCAATGGTCTGTTTAAGCGCCGGGGTAATTTCATCGTTAACATCGTTAATTTCTATATTTGCGGATACATCCCCATTGGAAATCCGGTTTATGGTACCGATGACCTGATTTTGGAGGTTATCTGCCAAACTATCCATGGCTATGGCCATTTCTCCTATTTCATCACTGGAATCCATGTTCAACCGAAGTCCCAGATGTCCCATACTCATTTCCTTAATCATATGATTCGCTTTTTTCAAAGGTTTAACAATGATTGAACTGAGGAAAAGTCCTAAACCAATTGCAATGAGTGCACCCATAATGGTGATGATAATCATGATTAAAATGGTACTGTTTCCCTGGGCTATATTTGAATCCGCCGTTGCCTTTGCAGCTTCTACTTTCATGGCGACGATTTTGGCAATGGCATCCTGTTCAGCTACCGTTGCTTTTCCAGCCGGGCTGTCAGGACTCATCAGTAAGAAAGCTTCAGCATCGAGATTCTGGGCGGCAAGGTTCGTTAACTGATCAAGATGTCCATTATAGCCATTCCGGGCATTTATAAATTCGTCAAATGCTGCTCTTTCATTATCTGAAAGGATTGTTTTTTCGAATTCCGCTGCTACCGCATCTATTTGCGCTCTCCGTTCAGCGATTTTATCTGCATTTATTTTTATGGATTGGGGATCATTTGCAAGAATCATGTCTCTTAGATTTACGCGCATTGTCTGAAACGCCGTTGATATTTGTCCAATTTGAGACACTGGCACCGTTATATTTTCATAAAGCGCAGTATCCGAATCATCTAGAGCCTTAATATTAACAATTCCTACTATACCTACGATCGCGGCTATGATTGCAACAATGATAAATCCGGATAAAAGTTTGGCACTTATTTTCATGTTATTAATCCATTCCATAATCAGTCAACCTCCTGTTTTTTATTTTCATGTTATACTTATCGTCATTTTTTGATAAAGCTTTAGCCAAATTAACCATCGAATGACAATTCCTATTATTCGTTCAAAAAAAATGAAGGTCCAAGCTTTCACTTTATTTAAATAAACAATTGATGAAAGTTTTTCCTTCTATTTTCTCATTTTTTTGATAAATAACGAACGATTTCTTCGGCTATTTCTTCCAATGGCAATTGTTTCATGACCGCTCCGATATTAAAGGCAACCATTGGCATTCCATAAACAATGGAGGTTTTTTCATCCTGACCAATGGTAGTTGCTCCGCTTTTTTTCATATTCAACAAGCCCTTGGCTCCGTCTCGGCCCATTCCGGTTAATATCACACCAATTGCTTTTTTGCCTGCCAATTCTGCCACCGAATCAAAAAGAACATCCACTGAAGGACAATGCCCGCTGATTCTTTCCTCTTTTGTGCATTTGACGAAAAATTCTGATGCTTTTTTAGTAAGCCGCATCTGATAATCCCCAGGTGCAATGAGTACCCTTCCGGGTCTTAATGCATCCCCATCTTCTGCCTCTTTCACTTCAAGATCACATGAATGATTAAGTCTTTCGGCATATAACCGCGTGAAAACCGGTGGCATGTGCTGGACTATTAATATCGGGGGCATATCCCTTGGCAATGCTGAAATCACCGAAAAGATCGCTTCTGTTCCTCCCGTTGAAGCGCCTATGGCTATTACTGTGTTAACCATATCAAATCCTTTACCGGAGACAAGGTTTTTAGGGGTATACTCTTTCTTTTGATTTCCTACCTTTGCTGTGGATGCAATTTTAATTTTAACTTTCAGTTCATTAATGAAAGAACTCATCCCACCTGGCCGAGTCATGTCAGGTTTTGTTACAAATTCAACAGCCCCGGCTTTTAATGCATCCAAAACGTTGTTGGAACTGGAACTGACAACAATCACTGGCAAAGGGTATTGGGGCATCAGCTTTTTTAAAAATTCAATTCCGTTCATTTTTGGCATTTCCACGTCTAAAGTTAAGACATCCGGCTTTAATTTTAAAATCAGATCCCTTGCAATAAATGGATCCGAGGCTGTTCCAACAACTTCAATACCTAAATCCTTTGTCATTTCTCTTGACAATGTTTCTCTGAACACAAGTGAATCATCTACGATTAATACCTTTATCTTTTGTCTCACGCTCATCTGAACCGACCCCTTATAATTTCCTATGCAATATCCTCAATTTGTTCTATTTCGCTGTTCTTAAGCAATCTCTCGCATTCCAATAGTAGTTGAACCTTTCCGCCTACCATTCCGATCCCTTTAATAAAACGGTTTTCGAATCCCGTTTTATTAGCAGGCGGAGGCGAAATCGCTGCATCGTCAATGGTCAGAACTTCTTCAACATTATCTACAATTAACCCCACGGAAACTTCCTGAATGTCAATAACAATAATACAGGTTCGGTCATTGTAATCAATGGCTTCTTTCTCAAACTTAAGTCGAACATCAATAACCGGTATAATCTTGCCTCTTAAATTTATAATCCCTTTGATATAGGATGGAACTTCCGGCACTTTAGTAATTGATTGAATACCTACAATTTCAGTTACATATTTAATTTCAATCCCAAATACTTCTTCCTCTAAGCTAAAGGTTAAAAACCTTCCGTGCTGGGTATCTTCTTCAAAATTGTTTTTTTCAATATCAATCTCAGTCATTTTAATTCTCCTTTTACTTAGTCTTTATTAGCGATTTTCTAATCTGCACTGTTATTTTTTCAGCTTTTTCTCAATTGGAACCTGTCAATCATTTGTTTGAGTAATTCAGCCTGGCCGGAGAGTTCTTCACTTGCCGCCGCACTTTCCTCAGCTGTTGCCGAATTGTTTTGAACGACCTGGGCGACCTGTTCAACGCCCTGATTAATCTGTGCGATGCCGGTTGCCTGTTCGTTTGAGGCTACCGCAATATTTTCAACCAAATTCGACACTTTTTCAATACCATCGACTATTTCATTAAGCGCAGATGCTGTTTCATCGGCAATTCTGGTGCCTGTCTGCACTTTCTCTATGGACCCTTCAATTAAGACGGTTGTCTCTTTGGCAGCATCGGCACTTCGGGCTGCCAGGCTGCGTACTTCTTCGGCTACTACTGCAAACCCCTTGCCATGCTGGCCTGCTCTTGCTGCTTCCACTGCTGCGTTTAGTGCCAGAATATTTGTTTGAAAAGCAATATCATCAATGACTTTTATAATTTTTGATATATTCACCGATGACTTGTTGATTTCCACCATTGAATCCTGCATTTCAGACATTTGTGAATTGCCTTTAGCAGCATTACCCATGACTTCTGTTGTCAGTTCTCTGGCTTGATTTGCATTAACGGCATTGTTTTTTGTCTGGGATGCGATTTCAGTAATGGATGCCGTCAATTCCTCTATTGAGCTTGCCTGTTCTGTTGAACCCTGGGCTAATGATTGACTTCCCTCTGATACTTGATCTGAACCTGTGGAAACCTGTTCTGACGCATCATTAATATCACTCATCACAGAATTTAAAGACTCAATAATGATATTCAATGCGCTGGAAATATCTCCAAAGTCTCCTTGATAGTCACTGATATTTTTAATATCAAGATTTCCATTTGCAATTTGTCCGGTAATTGTTGATATGTCTGTTACAATCCTTTTTAAATTGCCAGCAGTGTTATTAACGGATTGTTTTAATTGGTCAAAATCACCTTTGTACGATCCGGACACGGTCGCTTCTAAATTTCCAATAGAAATCTCATTCATGACTTTCATGACTTCTAAGATTGGTTTTTCAATGACATCAAGAATATTATTCATGCCGCTAACCAGAGTTTTCCATGCCCCTTTGAATTTCGTAGCATCTCCTCTAATTTCCAGTTTTCCTTCTACCGCTGCGGTTGTCATTATTGAGGCATCATCAATTAAACTCCCAATTGATTTTTTAACTTCAACTAAGCTTTCGCCAATTTTGCTGAATTGTTCACTGACTTCAACCGTATATTCACCTGCTTTTTGAATATTCATGTCAAAGTCCATGTCACCTTCTGATAAGAGGATCAAGTTTTTTTCTAGTCTTGATACTTCTTCATTTGTATAATTGCTGACACTTATAATGGATGTTAAATCCGTGACTATTTCAACAAAGCCTGTTTTCTCACCGTTACGATTTCTGAGATAGGCCGTATCCTGTTTGTTATTTCTGCCAACCCAATCAAAATAACTATCGCTTAAACCTTGATCCACCAGCCGTCTTATTCCACAACCTTCGGTATTACAGATGTTTGCTCCGGCGTTACAGCAATCCATTCCATAGGCTGCTTCGCGATTTTTTATCACACCATTGGCAATCATTAAATCTGAAAATGCTTTATTCAGATAGGTCCATTTCATATTGCTGTCAGTTACGTGAATAGGGAATGGAATCCCATCGAGTATGGATTCATACCATACTACTTTATCAACAGCGGTATCCATTGTTTGATTGAGACCTTCGATTATCTTCTTAAAATCTCCTGAGTACTTTTTAGTTTCGGCTCTTTTTGTAAAATCACCTTTGGCAGCTGCTTTTGAAAGCATCGTGTTATCTGAAACAAGATTTACAATGGCATTTTTGATAGCAATCAAACTTTTTCCAAGCAAATCTTTATCAGACCCTGGTTGTATTTCCACTGACAACTCCCCGGAAGCCAGACTCATCGCTGCATCAGACTGCGTTCTGATATGATGGGCAATTGTTCCAAAAGAAGTGGTAAGCTGTCCAAATTCGTCATTTGAGATTTTATCAGTGCGATCCAACCCCAGGTTATCATCACCCATTGCAAGTCTATCTGCTTCAATTGCAAGCCTTTTTATGGGTTTCACGAATCCTCTGGTAATCAAAATAATAATTCCAATCATTACCAGCAGTCCTATTCCGAATGTTGTCAGCATAACCTTTTGAACCATGGCGAACTGTTCCGGGTTTGCTATGACCTGTTTCACACTGCTTAACGAGATCACTGCTACAATAGAAAATATTACTGCAAGTGGTAATCCGATGGAAAGAAGTGCTTTTGAAAATAAACTTTTGTTTTGTTTCATCCTTTTTCTCCTCTGCATTGCTATTATGAGAAAGTATTCTTTCCTGATTAGTGTATCGACATATTTCAACAAAACTTTACTCTAAAAAAAGTTATTTTCATCGTTATTTTGAGTGAAAAATCTCACATCAACATCCTGTTAATATTCTTTGATTTGTCTGTTAAGGGATTGAATCTTCATAATCCCGGTTTCAAGATCAAAATATTGGGTTCTCCCATAGTTTAATCCTGTATCTTCGGCGAGAATGGGGATTTTCAAATCGTATAATACCTTTTTAACACTTTGAATATTTCTCTCCCCGATTCCTCCGATTTTACTTCCCGGCTGTGTTTCAAACATTTGAGCGCCGCCGGCAATTTTAGCGGTAATTCGATTGGTTCCAAAACTATTTTTCTTTAATTCCTTTACTAAATCTATTATGGCGGTATCTGCAAATTTCATGCGATTTATTTCTTTGTTTGTAAAATTAGTGCTGTCCGGAAGCATAATATGGGATAAGCCGCCAATTTTTAAAACCCGATCATAGAGACAAACCCCTACACAAGATCCTAATGCATAGGTCACAATGACTTCAGGTGCTTTTGAAAACTTATAATCTGAAATGCCAACGACGATTAACGAACTCATAGATCAAGTCCTAATTTTTGCATGATAATTTTTAATGTTTCAATTTCCGCAAACATAATAATATTACTTTTTAAATGATTTGACTCTCCAAAGAAATTTTCTTCAATAAACATCAGTTTGTCTCCCAATGCTCCAAATTCAATAATAGGAACACTCATAATCGCCCCAACCATGTCGATGGCAACATAGGGAACGGTTACATTAATGGTTAATCCTGTTAATGCGGCAATTGAATTAATATAGGTAGAACTTAAAATATTTCCAATTTCTTTAATGGCCGAAAGTTTCATCTCGGTTAATTCCCCGTCATCATCATCCTCGCCTACCAAAATATTCATAATACCTTTGGCATCTTCCATATTTAACAGGAACATAATCATCCCATTGGCTTCGCCGTTAAAACTCACCAAAACTCCTACTGTCATGGTTTCAGCGCCGCCCAATTCGTGTACCGCTTCATTAAAGCCGGTGATTGTGACCTTGGGAATGCTCATTTCCACTTTTTCATCCAACATTGTCGCTAAGGCTGTGGCCGCATTGCCGGCTCCTATATTGCCAATTTCGCGTAATAAATCAATTTGTTCATCGTTAAGTTCTTCATAGTTTTCAAACAAGTCAGCTCCTCTTTTCTTCACTATTATTTGGAAAACATTATTTTGTTTTTATAACACTGTTTGTACAATTCTGTCATGTTCCCAGTAGATTTTACACCGCACCAGATTGTCCAGGTCAAATTGAAAAACTTTATCCCCAAAACTGATTCGTACACCCTGATATAATTTACTTTTGGAGATGACGCAACCAGGATATTCTATTTTTGGTTCATTTTCCAATTTTTTTATTTCCTGCATGCTACTTTTAATCTTATCCTTTAATCTGGGAATTTGTAAGTTAATCGTTTTCTTCTGAAGTCTTTCAAGCATGGAGAGCTCATCTTCAGGCAAAGTCGATTGGTTTAACTGATTAGCTTTTTCCATTAAACCCTGTAGTTGAATGGCGTCTTTCTGAATCTCCAATTTCAGCTTTTCTATTGAATGAATGTCTACTGTTTCTATTCCCAGAATTTTTATTTTTGTAATACGTTCTTTTTCGGTACCAATCTCTTTTGCTGACAACTCTCCTGCCAAACTAATTTCGCCGCCATTAATTAATGCTTTACTTCCGGCTAATTTGATGTTGCCCAAACAGGTTATTTTACTATCTATAATATAATCCGCAGTAATATCACCCTTAACGTTAAGAATGGCATTTTCAATATAATGGCAGTTAAGATTCTTACCGGCGGTAATTTCTTTTCTGCTTCCGCCATTCAATCCTTTTGAAATATGTATATTCCCAGCCGCTTCTATTTCGGCATCTTCTACGACTCCTTTTATGATGATGTTTCCGTCGGATTTTACAGAAAACCCGGTGCAAACATCGCCATCAATGATTACATCTCCTCCAAAATGAATGTTTCCGGTGGAAAAATCAACATTCGAAGAAACATATAGCATATCGTTAATATCCAATGTCTTTCCAGTAAACTTAACAATCCCATCACAGGTTGAAATAATTTTTGTTTTATCTTCATTGAGTATGGAATTTTTCCCAACCGAAAAAAACGGCTCTTTGCCATTATTTGCAATAATCGTTTCTCCGAAAATATTTTTGCCGTCTATTCCTTCCTTTTCTTTTGTTATTTCACATAGGACCTGATCCTTCTTGACCATTTGAAAATAGTTGAGGTTCTTATAGTCAACTTTGCCCTGTTCATCTTCGCTGTATTCCGGATGGTATTCAGAATCTCTCGCAACAAAATATTGAATACTTCCATCCTCTCCATCAATGGCCTTCTGGCCGACCGCCACGTTAATTTTCAGATTAAAAATTGGTCTTTGTGCTAACTTTAGAACTGATATTTCATTAATCCCATAAAGAATTTTATTTTCTGTCAGGGCTTCATTTAATTCTTCCTTTGAAAATGAGGTAGCACCTTCGGTGTTCTTTGTCAGCTTGATATAACCCTGCATGCCATCTTCACTCATTAGAACGTCAATTAAACTCGGACTTTCATTTGGGGAAGCTTTTTCTTTATCCATGTTCTTTCTCCTGTGTTTTCTAATCCAAATTTGATTTTGTTTTTTATCTGAGTTGATTAACTATTTTCTCCATTTCATCGGTTGTTTGAAGCATTTTCGCATTAAATGAAAAACTTTTAGACGCTTCAATCATTTTCACCATTTCACTCGATATATCAGCAGCCGAGCTTTCTAAATATCCCGGTTTAATGCTGCCTTGATTATAGATTGTTCCCTGGCCGGATTCAATGGTTGCTTCAAATTGATTGTTTCCCAATAATTTAAGTCCATAGGGATTTGAAAAATTAAATAACCCCACCGCTTTCGAATCAAAACCTTGTGATATCTCTATCTTTTGACTGTCCGATCCTAAAACATAATTTCCGGCATTATCCACTAAATACTCATTATTTCCTTCAACGCTGATGCTAAATGCGCCATTACGAGTATAGGTTACGGCATTTGACCCTTTGTTTTGGATGGCAAAAAACCCTTCATCTAAAATGGCACAGTCTAATGGAGCATCGGTTTTCACCAGGGTTCCCGGGGTAAAATCAATGCCGGTGCTTTCAACCTTCGCGCCACTTCCGGTACTGATAAGATTTCCGGATCCGCCATTGACATTGCTATACAATAAGGATGAAAACTCTGTTTGCTGGGGTTTAAAAGCTGTGGTATTGAGATTTGCAATATTATTGGAAATATTATTTAAATAGGTTTGGTTGCTTAATAAGCCTTGCGCTGCTGTATAATATCCTTTGATCATAATTTCTGTTTCCTTTCTGAATTAACCAATTTTTCCAACTTGATTGGCGCTGATTTCATTAATCCGATCGTATATTTTTAGAACTTGGGCACAGGATTGAAAATTGTTTTGTCTGGAAATCATCTGACTCATTTCCGTTGTCATATCAGTATTGGATTTTTCAATAGAACCTTGTATGGTGGTAAAAGTATTTGGTCCGGCTGCCTGAAAGCCATTTTGAGTCTGAAAAAAACCGGTCCCCACTTCTTTAAGATCATTTTTATTTGCCACATCTGCGATATAAAGGGACTGCGTTTCCACACCGTTTTCAAGGATTTTGCCATCAAAGCTCAGCGAAAAGTCACTGTCATTTAAGGTCACAGGCTGGCCATTACTGTTTAAAACATTTCCGACTCCCGGTAAAATAAGATTTCCGGTTTCATTAATTTCAAATTGCCCGTTTCTGGTCAGAACCTGGCCATAAGCATCACTTTGGACCAGAAAAAAGCCGTCGCCCTGAATGGCCATATCAACATTCCTTCCGGTTTTTTCAAGGCTTCCCTGGGAAAAGTTGGTGGTTTGTCCGCTATTGACTGTCATATAAGAGCCTGTTCCAATATTGTCTTTTGCAACATTACTTAAAGAGCTCATTCTTGAAAGGAGATACTCCCCAAAACTTGTTTGCAGGGTTGACTGGCTTTTATAACCTGCGGTATTGACATTGGCCACATTATTGGACATCACATTAACTGCTTTTTGTCCTGTTAATAACCCTGCGGCTACTGAATAAAATCCTCTATCCATTTTCTGCCTCCTGTTTAATCTGATTTAATAATCGTTCATTCTTGTTTTCATTTTTATAATTGCCTGGGAATGAATTTGAGATACTCTGGATTCGGTGACTCCTAAAATCTCTGCTATTTCTCTTAATTTCAAATTTTCATAATAGTATAAAGAGACAACCACTCGCTCTTTTTCCTTTAGCTGATCAATGGCTTCTCCCAGTTTTGCTTTTAGTTCATCGTACAAAAGTTGGGATTCCGGCATTTCGTCTTTTCTCTGATTGGTAATCAGTGGCGACACTTCCATCATTTTTTCATTAATGGCTTCTTCGTAGGATAATACAAAGGAATTATGCCGTTGTTCAAGGATTTTATGAAGATTTTCAATGGTTATTCCCATTTTATCGGCTATTTCATTTTCAGTTGGTTCCCGACCATTTTGAACATATAACTCGCCAAATGTATCTTCCAATACTTTTGACAGACTTCGCTGACTTCTCGGTACCCAATCCTGTTTTCGCATAAAGTCAATAATGGCCCCTCTGATTTTAAGGGATGCAAACGTTTCAAATTTATTGCCTAATTCCGAATCAAATTTTTCCACGGCATTAATCAGGGCAATCATTCCCTGATTAACCATATCATCAAGCTGACCAAAATTATTGTAGCTACCTTTGAATCTTAAAACAATTTTTTTGACCAGGCCTGAATATTGAAGGACTATTTCGTTTCTAAGATCGGTGCTTCTACTCTTTTTATACAATTGCCATTGATCCATGCTGTTATCTTCACATTGCTTTTCAGAAACATTCATTTTTTTCACTCCTTTTTTTCAAAGGGATTCATATCCTTTAATTCTCTAACTTAATCATACCAATGACCTGAATTTGAATATTGGTATCTATCTCATTAAAGGAGAGAACCGTTAAATCCACTAAAAACTGCTCAATTAATCGTTTGAAATAAATACGAACAATTGGGGATGTCAGGATAATTGATCGATCTATTATTTCTTTTACCTTTTCAATTTGTTCGGTGACCTTTTCAACAATATTCTGGACGACCAGTGGATCAATTGCCAGATAGGTGCCGTGCTCATTTTTCTTGGCTGAATTCAAGATAATGTTTTCTATTTCCTGATCCAGGGTAATAACCTTAATACTGTTACCATCGGTGTATTTTCTGGTAATGGTTCTTTTCAATTTTTGTCTGACGTATTCAGTTAGCATATCTGTATCTTTAATGGCTAAACCGTGATCCCCTAATGTTTCTAAAATGCTCTGCATATCCCGTATGGGTATGCCTTCCTTTAACAGATTAATTAAAATTTTCTGAAAATCGGAAATGGATACAATATTAGGAATGACATCTCCAACAATGGCTGGATTTGTTTTCGAAACATTTTCGAGTAACGTATTAATGTCCTGGCGGCTAAGCAATTCGTTAATATGTCTTTTAATAACCTCAGACATATGGGTTACGATCACAGAAAGGGCATCAATGACATTATATCCATAGACCTCTGCCATTTCCTTATCTTCTTCGATGATCCATTTACCCTTGATGCCATAGGCCGGCTCAATGGTTTCGATTCCCTCAATGGGCTCGCTGCTGTTTCCTGAATCAAGGGCTAAAAAGTAACCCACCAGCACTTCTCCTTTTGCCACTTCTTCACCTTTTATTTTAATGAGATACTGGTTGGGATTAATCATACCATTATCTCTGAGCCTTACGGTTGGTATGACAACGCCCATGTCCAAAGCAAACTGTTTTCTGAAAATGACAATCCGATCAATAAAATTTCCTGCGCTTCCTTCATCCACCAGGGGCAGAAGGGAGTATCCGAATTCCATTTCAATGGGTTCAACCCCGATGACACTGTATACATTGTCTATATTTCGGTAGAAATCGACCTCGTTGTTTTCTTCGGCAACCAACTGACTCATTTGACCGGCTACTGCCAATTCCGATTTTACTTTTGTTTTTTTTATTAATACATAACCCAGGAAAACCAGAAAAAGGGAAATTGGAAGAATTTGTATGATTGGAGCGCCTGGAATAAAGCACATCATAAAAACAGACGTTCCGGCGATAATTAAAACCCTCGGCTGAGAAAGAAACTGTTTGATTACTTCTTCATTTAAATTGCTTTCAGAAACTGCCCGGGTTACAATCATTGCGGTAGCCACTGAAATCATCAGGGCTGGTACCTGATTTACCAGGCCATCTCCCACGGTTGCAATGGAATAAACGCTTAATACTTCGCTAAAGGCCATCCCTCCTTGAACCATACCAATAATGGTTCCGGCAACTAAATTGACAACAGCAATGATAATGGAGGCAATGGCATCGCCTTTGACCAGTTTTGTGGCACCATCCATGGATCCATAAAATTCTGCTTCTCTCTGGATGTTATTTCTTCTGTCTTTTGCTTCTTCATCGGTAATGACGCCGGCACTGAGGTCAGCATCAATGGCCATTTGTTTTCCCGGCATAGCATCTAATGTAAACCGTGCCGAAACCTCGGAAATTCGTTCCGCACCTTTTGTGATAACAATAAACTGCACAATAATGATAATAATGAAAATAATGAATCCAACAATGGCATTTCCTCCGAGAACAAAGTTACCGAAGGCTGCGATAATTTGCCCCGCCTCTCCTCCGTTGGATAGAATCAATCGGGTAGAGGATATACCCAATGCCAGCCGGAGAAGTGTTGTGATCAGTAACATGGATGGGAAAATAGGGAATTCCAGGGGTCCGCCTATAAACATGGTTGTTAATAAAATCATTAATGAAATACTAATATTAATGATAAACATAAAATCCAGTAAAAATGGCGGTAACGGAATAATAATAAGTGCAATAGTTAAAACTACTAATAAAACAACGATATTTTGCGTAATTTTCATACTGCTCCTTTATCTTTCTTTTTTTCGCTATAAACCCATGCAATCAGCTCTGCAACTGCCTGATAAAGTTCTCCGGGAATACAATCATTGACCTCCGCCATTGCGTATAATCCTCTTGCCAGGAGTTTATTCTCTTTAATGGGTATGTTGTTTTTTTCTCCAATTTCCACAATACGAAGTGCTAAATGATCTTTTCCTTTTGCGACAATAATTGGTGCCAGGTCATGTTCAATATCATATTTTAAGGCGACTGCATAATGGGTCGGGTTTCTGACGATGACATCAGCTGTCGGCACCTTTTGCATCATTCTATTTTGGCTCATTTGCCGTTGTTTATCTTTCATTTTACCTTTGTGCTGAGGATCTCCCTCGGTTTGCTTATATTCATCCTTTACTTCCTGCTTGGTCATTTTAAGTTTTTTCTCATAATCATATTTTTGATAGGCAAAGTCTAAAATAGCGACTCCTGCAAAAATAATACAAATTTGATTGACCATTCCCGTGATTTTTTGAATCAAAAAGGATATATCCGTAGACAGCCGATTGCTTAACAAATCCGGTGTTAATGGCAAAATACTCATAATACTGGTGTAAATAATGGCTAATACTAAAACAACTTTAAAAATGGATTTAATTAATTCGACAACGGATCTTAGCGAAAACAATCGTTTAATGCCCTGCATTAAGCTAATTCTGCTGAATTTAAACTTTATGAGATCTTTTGAAATTAAAAATCCGGTTTGAATACCAACCATTATTATGGCCGTTACGGCTAAGACAATAATAATCGGCATGGCTGAAATAAAAAAAACCTGTACCGCCTCTTTTGAAATTTGCACACAAGTCGCAACGGTTAACGTCTTCAACCCAATGATCTTAGTCATTTGCCCATAATAATAAGTCTTAACTTGCTGGGCAATGAATAATCCTAACTGGCTGACTACAAAGAATCCAATAAGTAAAATAAAAACACTGACAACGTCCTTGCTTTGGTAGGCATTACCTTTTTTTCGCTCGTCTTTTTTCTTTTTCGGGGTTGCTTTTTCTGTTTTATCTGATTCTGCCATTCTTTTCTCCGACTAGTATCTTTTTTTTAAGTTAAAAATGTCAGTACCTGAGCTATTCTTTCCAGCATAATCGAATTGATCATTGTCATATATTTTGCCAATGCCGGAATAATCGTCAGAAGTACAACCAGGCCAACCAATATCTTAATTTGCAAATTCACAACAAACACATTAATATTTGGAACCAATCGCATAAGAATTCCAACAGCAACTTCGACAATGATTTCAGTCACAACAATTGCCATTGAAAGTTGTACCGCATAGGCCAGAATACAGGCAAAGAGTTCTATAAAAAAGACACTTAACCGGGTACTTATGGGCTGGAGACCAATTGGTACCACCTGAAAAGATTTAATGACGATGTTCATCAGTGCCAAATGACTGTTGGATATGAAAAACAACAAAATGTACATGGAAGTCATTATATTTCCTGTTAATGAAATGTTTGCTTTACTGGTAGGATCATACATGGAAGCCATACTGAAACCCATTTGCAAATCGATTAATTCTCCGCCAATGTGAAATACGGACAAAAACAACTGCATAATGAATCCGATGGTTAATCCAACCGCAAATTCCTTGAGCATTGCCAACATCAATTCAATGGTGGTATAATTGATCACCGAAATATTTCCAATTTCATAAACAGCATTTAATGCAATGACCAGGGTTAAACCAACTTTTAAAACATTCGGTATGCTTTTTCTTCCAAAAATTGGATTGAAGAAAATCATACCGGCTACTCTGCAACTTGCAAAGAGAAAAATCATGTATTGATTCATATCAAACGACAATGTTTTCACCCTTTATTAATAAACAAATAAAATGCATTGTCATCTTTATATTTTTGTTGCAATCAATTCGAAGATCCTGAAAACAAAATCCATCATTTGCTGAAGCATCCAGCCTCCGGTCAAAATAAGTGCAATTCCAATAAAAATTAATTTTGGAACAAATGTCATGGTCTGCTCATTAATGGAGGTTGCCGCCTGAAAAATCGAAATGATGAGCCCTACTAAAATACTGCCCACGAGAATCGGCCCTGAAACTTTTAATCCGGTGATAATGGCATCTCTGAAAATATCAATTAAATCCGCTGTACCCAATGATTTCGCCCCTTTCTTTAGTTATAGGTCATGACCAGGGTTTTAACTAAAAGGCCCCAACCATCTACCACTACAAATAGCATTATTTTAAACGGCAAGGAAATCATGACTGGAGGAAGCATCATCATTCCCATCGACATAAGTATACTTGCCACAATCATATCCACGATTAAAAATGGAATAAAAAGTAAAAATCCGATGAGAAATGCCCGTTTAAGTTCACTGATGACAAAGGCCGGAACAACAATGGTCATCGGTAAATCCTTTGGTGCAATATTTTGCAAATCGTCCTGAGTGTACAAATTGATAAACAGCTCCACATCTTGTGTTGTGGTTTGTTTGAGCATCCAATCCTTTAAGGGAATGGTAGCTGTATCAATAAACTGCTGGGTATTAATTTCCCCGGCATTATAGGGCTGTAATGCGGTATCGTTGATTTGTACAAATACCGGTGCCATTACAAAAAAAGTTATTGCCAGGGCCAGACCCACTAAAATCTGGTTGGGAGGTGTTTGCTGTAACCCAAGTGCGCTTCTTAAAAATGAAAGCACAATGATAATTCTTCCAAAACAGGTCATCATCAGCAAAATAGTGGGAACCACTGCAATGAGTGATAAAAGCACAATGATTTTAACTGTATCAGAACCTTCTCCGGCGATTAAGCTTTCCACTGAAAATGGCGCTGCTCCATGGGCCGTTGTTAGTGTGATCTGAAAAAATAGTGCGATCACAGGTATCATTGCAAATAGTTTAATGAATAATCCTTTTCTTTTATTAATCATCTTTTTAATTTTTTTCATTTTTGTTTTCTTTTAGAGTGAATTTTTTTAAAATACTTAAAAAGCTTTCTTTTGTCATTTCCGATTTTTGTGGAACAACAATCGGATCATCAAGTTGGGTCAAAATATTAATATTTTGATCATTGATACCCACCATATACTGAATTCCCTGTACATCAATAATGATAATTGATCCGGTTTTACTGACAACAAGCCTTTCCACCACTTTTATATGGTTTCCTCCTGTTAAGGATCCCTGTCCCCTTGCGATCCTTCTTACATACCATCGACTTCCGTAATAGGTCAGCACAATAACAACCATGGTTCCTATCAGTGCCGAAATCGCAGAAAAAATATCGCCACCATTCACTTTAGACTTTCCTCCTACTATTCCCCAAGAACATTTTTCACTGTTTGGATCAGACGTTCCGGTTTAAAGGGTTTAACGATGAAATCCAAGGCTCCCAATTTAATGGCTTCAACAACCATTCCTTCTTGACCCATTGCCGAACACATCACAACTTTTGCTTTGGGCTCCAATTTCTTAATCTCCCGCAAAGCTGCTATCCCATCCATTACCGGCATAGTAATATCCAGCAAAACCAGATCCGGCTGAGTCTCGGTGTATTTCGAAACAGCAATTTCACCGTTTCCAGCCTCAACAAAATCTGTGTAGCCTCCTTTTTTTAAATTGTCCTTGATCATCATTCGCATAAATGCAGCATCATCTACAATTAAAATTTTCAACATATTTTATCCCTTCCTATTTTCAATAATATTTATTAGCTTGATCTTCTAAGACTAAGCTCTTCCTTGACTTTAATAATTTCAGTGATTTTGACACAATAGTTGTCATCAACAACAACAACATCGCCTCTTGCAATAAGCCGTCCATTGGCGATTACATCTACTTGATCCCCTGCCTGTTTGTCTAATTCGATAATATTTCCAAGGGTTAACTCAGCGATATCTTTGATCTTTTTTTGAGTTTTACCTAATTCTACGGTAATTTGTATGGGTACAGACATAATTAAGTCTAAATTATTACTAACGCTTTTTATTATATTAGGTTCTTCTCCAAGTTCTTTATAATTATAGCTGGAAACCTGTACTTGTTTTTTCTTGGCAATCATTTTTTCTGTGGGACCCTGATCTGAACGCGGTTCTGATTTCACAACAGATTCAGATTGGGAGGATCGTTTTGGCTCTGCTCTTACCTGATTCTGGGATTCTTCAAAAGCCGGTTCCTCAGGTTCTATGGGCAATGACTCTTCTTCCTGTGCTTCCGTTTCTTCTTCACCGTCAATTCCCATAACTCCCATGGACATTTTAACAATTTCTTTTACTAATAGGGGGTCCATGGCGCTAATGAATTCACTTTCCACTAAACCGTCAATACTTAAATTGAATTTAATGCTGACTAGGGTGTCTCCTTTTAATGAAAACAATTCTCTGATATTATTTTTATTGGTGACATCCAGAATTTCCGGCGGGGATATATTGACAATTTTTCCTAAAAAAGATGCAAGGGCTCCCGCAGCAGCACCCATCATCTGATTCATGATTTCCCCAATAGCACTTCTGCTTATTTCATCAAATTCTACAGCGTCACTGGTTTCCATGTCGAATAACTGAGCCAGAATTTTTTTCATGTCCGCTTCTTTTAAAAGAAGCACATTTGATCCATCAATTCCTTCAATGTATTTAATTAATACACCGACAACCGGCTCTAAATGAGTGAATTCAAAATCCTTGACTTCAATGGTTTCAATTCTTGGGGTTGTTATATTTACTTTTGTATTCAGTATGGTAGACATTGCCGTAGCAGCGGTTCCCATGCTAATGTTCATAACCTCTCCAATGACGTCTATATCCATTTCTGTTAATAAATCATTCTTTTCTTTGCTTGTCATTTGATTGGCTCACTTCCTGTTTCTGAAAATTCTTTTATTATAATGGCTTTATTTTTGTTAAAGACACCCATTTCTCCCCTAAACCAAACTTCATCATTTACAATGACATCAACTGAGGAATCAACAGATTTATTCAGCTTTAAAATATCCCCCACTTCTAAATCAAAGAGATCCTGAGATAATACTTCCACTTCCCCTAAACGACCGGTGATCTGAAGTTCTGTTTTTCTGATTTCATTAATGATATTTTTTCTTCTGGTTTCTTCTGCCTGCTGATCGCCTCTTTTGACATTTTTTTTATTTTGAGAGGTCTTATTTCTTAGCAACATGTCCAACGTCGTTGCAGGTATACAAATATTAATTTTACCCTGGGTTTCATTCACTGTAATATTCATAACGATGATCACAACATTTTCATTCGCACTTATTCCCTGTAAAGTTCTTGAATTTGTTTCAATTTTTATTAAACGGGGCGTAATTTCTATATAGTCAAACCAGACGTTTTTCATCAGATTGACCATTCCTTTTATGAAATATTCCAGAACTCCTATTTCTATTTCAGTATACTCCCTATCAGCTTCAAGAGGTTTCCCTCTACCTCCTAATAATCGTTCAATACTGCAAAATCCAATATCCTTTGACATATCAATAAGTACAAGATCTTCTTCATCTTCACTGCCTTTTATTTCAAGATCAATCATTCCCATGAGTACTGAATCAGGAAGAGCATTATTAAATTCATAATACTGTTGCTCTTCAACTTCAAAAATTTCTATTAAGCTGTAGATTTGAAGAATTCCTGTGGTATGAGAAGATAATACTCTCGCATAGTTTTCATAAATACTAAACAGCAGTTTAAGTTGTTCTCTGGTAAATAGCTTTGGTCTTCTAAAGTCATACTCTTTAACCCTACCGAAAAGACTTGTTTTTGGATCCTCTGCTTCGTCTTTACCACTTGTCAAACTACTTAAAAGACTGTCAATTTGACTTTGTGAAAGAATTTCAGCCATAATTGTTTCTCCTAATTATTGTTGTTCGTAGGTAATTGCTAAAGTACCGTGAGCTTCGCTGTCTGTTTTCATGAAACAATTTTTCCACTATACGTCGTACAGTTCGTTGAACTGTTCGCCTATACGTTATAAAATTGTTTATGAAAACTGACATCAAAGCAATTTACGATTGGTTTATGAATTTCGCAATTGCCTAATTGTTGTCCTTTTAATTCTTAACCTCTGTTTGAGATTTTTCTTCATCGTATATTTTGTCCAATTCATTCTGAATATTATCATTTTGTGAAATTAAAATTTCAACGCGTCTATTTCTTGCCCGGTTTTCCTCTGTATCATTGGGTGCAATGGGCCGATACATGCCATAACCCACTGCAAGCAGCTTTCCCGGATCGGCTATATAGCCATTTTCAAAATATTCCAACACCACATTGGCGCGATCTGTTGATAAATCCCGATCATTAACCGTCGATTCTGCCTGAGCGGTATGTCCGTCAATTCTAATTGACTTCACACTGGGTTCAACCGCCGACAAAACTTTGCCCATGTCAGCAAGAATGGCTTGTCCTTCTGGTTTAATTTGAGCACTGTCCGCTTCAAAAAAAACCGGCGCCATAAATTTCACCAAGACCATATCTTGACCTTTAATGACTTGCACTGAATCTTCCATTCCGTTTTCCCTGGCGTACTGACTTAAGTACTGATACAAGTCCTCAAGATCAACAACATCCTCAACAGCAATGTCCTTCTGAGGTGAGGTAGCTGCATCGGGATCTGCGGTTGCACTTACTTGGCCTGTAGGCTTTTCAGTCGCATTGGGATTAAATATGTCCACCAGCATTTCATATTTTTGGTTATCTATTGATGACATTGAATATAAAAAAATAAAGAAAACCAGAACTAGGGTAATCATATCAGCATAGGTATTCAGCCAGGCATCTTTATTGACCGTTTTTTTTTTCTTTTCACGTCTTGCCATAATAAATTTCCTCTTGCCTGCTAATTTTCTAAGCTATGTTCTGTTTTAGCTTTGGCCTTAATCCTGACTTTGGTTTTAGCTTTAGCTGTTTTTACTTTTTGTCCTGTCAGTTTCGGGATTTCTTTTTCATCTAAAAAATTCAGTAGTTTTTCTCTGATATGTTTTGGATTTTCCCCTTCTTTGATGCAAATGACACCTTCGATGATTATTTCTTTAAAAAGAATCTCTCTTTCCTGAATGATTTCAAGTTTGTTCGATATGGGCGTGAAAAAACAATTAGCAAGAATTGAGCCATAAAACGTTGTAATCAAAGCGACGGACATATCCTGACCCAGATTTCCTGCTCCTCCGGTTAAACTCATGGATTTTAGCATATTAACAAGACCGATTAAGGTTCCTATCATACCCAGAGCCGGCCCAATAGCAGATCCCATATCGTATAACTTTCGCTCTTCCTCGTTACGCTTTTCAATATAAGACAGCTTTTGATCAAACCAAACCCTTAATTTATCAGGTTCAATGGCATCCACAATGAGAAAAATACTTTCTTTTAGAAAGTCATCTTTAAAATCTTTTGTCTTATCTTCCAAAGACAAAAGTCCCTTTCTTCTGGCTTCTTTTGATAGTTCCGTTAATATTTCCACGTATTCGTAGGGATCTTTTTTATCTTTACCGATAATCATTTTAAAATGCTTTGGAATGTTTTTGAATGTTTTTAATGGGAATGACGCAAGTAAAACAAAAAAAGTTCCTCCGATGGTTATAAATATACTGGCGCCATTGACAAAATTTAATAGTTTTGTAAAATCAAATCCGCCGCCACCAAAAGATATCCCAAACATGATTGCCATAAAGACTCCAACATAGCCTATTATTGTGGTCTTTTCCATATGATCAGACTCCCTGTCAAAGTTTATGTTTATCTAATGTTAATGTTTCTTTTAAAGGCAACAACCTTTGATAGAACCTCTGACCCACTTTCTGCAACCACATAATAATTCCCATTGAGAAGTCTTATGGTTGTATCCGGTTTTTCCTCAATCGTTTCAATTAATTCAGAATTTAAAATAAATTTCTCGTCATGATTTTTATTCAATTTTGTTAATTCTATCATCTTGTTCCCTTCAAGTTAAATTAAAATAATATTATCTATCGTTTGAGATTGATTAACTCTTCAAGAATTGTATCTGATACTGTAATCATTCTGGAGTTGGCCTGAAAACCTCTTTGGGCAATAATCATGTCGGTAAACTCTTTGGATAAATCCACATTTGACATTTCAAGAGCACCAGAACGAATCGTTCCGGTTGCATCGGTTCCTGGTGTTGCTATAATGGGTTGCCCTGAATTCATTGATTGAATACTATATCCACTGCCATCCTGGCTTAAACCATCCACATTGTCAAATTTAGCCACTGCCAAATAACCGAGTGTTTTTGGAATTCCAGCACTGTTGATTCCGGTTATTTCACCAGAAGATCCAATGGTAATACCGGAATATTGTTCAAGTGAGGCTGGAACCGTTGCAGGGTTAGCAGCAGCTATTTGAATATTGACCAAAGGCAAAGTTGGCTTACCAGCGGCATCAAGAGTTTTTATTCCAGTAGTAGCATCAAATGCACATCCCTGAATAAAACTCCCATTGACATCCGTTAATGTTCCGGTAGCATCAAATTTTAAATTCCCGACTCGAGTATATTTAGAAACGCCATCATCCCCCTTAACCGGAAGATACCCCTCGCCATTAATATAGACATCCAATGCGCGTCCTGTGTCAGCGCCTCCGGACATGGTATTAATTACGTCTATGGAACCAACCTTGGTTCCATATCCCAGTTGATTCGAATTGATCCCTCCTGAAGTGGCACTTGGCTGAGATGCGCCTTGAAGGTTCTGGTAGAAAACATCACTGAAAGTCACTCGACTTGATTTGAATCCATAAGTATTGACGTTGGCAATATTATTACCAATTACATTTAATTTGGTTTGATGTGCTGACATTCCTGAAATCCCCGAATACATAGCTATTAACATTTTTTATCCTTTCTGTACCGTTAGCAGAGCTTATCTGTCGTTCAAAGCTCTTATAGTTTCCTTGTTGAGGTCCAACTACAAAAATACGGCACCATCAATATCATTGAATAGTTTATTTTTCATTTCATTTTTATCCACTACAGTAATTACGCGTTTGTTTACAGCATTAACAATAAACGCTGAATCCTCTATGATGATAAGTGCATTGTCTATTCCTTTTTTTTGAGCTTCATCACAGGCATTTCCAAGTTTTTCTAGATCACTTTCACTGACCTCAATGTTTCTCTGCTCCTTTCTAATATTTGCATGTTTTGAAAAAGTCACGGTATTCCTAACTTCATGACTTAATAATTCCTGAAAAGATGCGTTCGTTTTTTTCAACTCTTTCGCTGATTGTGTCTGATTCATGGCCGTGATTATTTTTGTTTGTCTGCTGATCGCATTAATGAGTGAGTTATGATTCCCAATAATTGGGTTAGCCATATTGCCACCTTTGATTTCCTGAAATCTGTTTATGCAACTGTTGAACTTTCTTTTTCCTTATTCACTTCCATAATACTGCTGATGGGATATTTTATTCCGTTGACTAAAATTTCAGCATCGCCATTATACAAGTTCACACCATCTACGGTTCCGGTAATGGTGTTTATTGAACCATCATCTTTTGTCTCAGCCAATGTGACTTCTTTGCCGATTAAACTGACACTGTAACTTGTTTTTGAAGCCTCGCTTAAATCAGCAAGTGCCTGAACCATTGAAAACTGTGCCATCTGAGAAGTATATTCTGTACTGTCAACAGGATTATTCATATCCTGATTTTGAAGCTGGGCAACCATTAACTTAAAGAAATCGTCCATTGCCAATGTACTGTTGGTTTTTGTTGTGCTATTGGTTGCAGTAGCAGCCTGTGAACTATTAATAGCATCAATTGCCATCTCTTAATCCTCCTATACTAAAACATTTATTCTATAATCGGTGTGCTTTAATCTCTGATCGTTTTCTCCAAGTCCCAATTTCAACTTCTGATCATTGTCCGCTCTTGCATCTTCTTTTAAAAGTGATTGCTTTTGGTTTTGGGAAAAGTCCATTCCCATGTTCATCATTGATGCTTGACTATTACTATCATAATTATTTTGAGATTGATTGTTTAAATGAACACTTTCAACCTGAACATTTTGAAGAGCCAGGTTTTTAATTAATTTATCAATCTGTCCCAATAACAACGCCTGGGTTTCTTTGCTAAAAGCCATAATATCAATGACAAGCTTTCCCTGTTCAAATTTCAATTGAACATCTATCTCTCCTAAATTTTCAGGATCAAGTTTCATCTGAAAAGTCATGGGTTTATTCTTATCAAGCTGAAAGATAATTTCCTGCTCAATCTGTGCTGACAAATCCACTTTATCAATCGTTAGTATTTCAGCATTTTTCACTGGAAACGTATTCAATAAAGGGACTTCTTCCATTTCTGTTTGGGTAACATCCTTTTGATCTTCTGATCCAATGGCTTTCTGGTCTGTTCCTGTCTTTGCTGATAAAGTTGGGTCAATCGCTCCCGGGATTGGTTTGGCTGGTTCCGGGGTCTGCCGGGTCTGTTTAATAACAGCTTCACCTTCCGGTGCAATGACTTTCTGGTCTGTTCCTGTCTTTGCTGATAAAGTTGGGTCAACCGCTCCCGGGATTGGTTTGGCTGGTTCCGGGGTCTGCCGGGTCTGTTT
>Ga0209748_1000053_pt1 | contig 85345 bp, 78 predicted proteins | sample BarGraIncu00421A_FD_185490 | JGI IMG/M metagenome (GOLD analysis project Ga0209748, IMG submission 185490) | Arctic peat soil microbial communities from Barrow, Alaska - Barrow Graham LP Incubations 004-21A (SPAdes) (version 2) | ecosystem: Environmental > Terrestrial > Soil > Wetlands > Peat... | reverse complement strand
TTTGAATAATCCCGGAAGAATCTAATTTTTTCAAACGTTCACTGATTGCTGGAACCGACAAGTTCACCCTACTGGCAATTTCCGATGCGGTAGTCCTGGCATTTTCCTGCAATAGTTTAAGAATTTGAATATCAATTGAATCCATTCATATCTCCTCTCTATTAAAATTATTAATCTAATTATATACCCTTTTCATAATAATACAATAATATTTAAGCCTGAATAACAATACGATGTAACTATTTAATAAAAAGCACACTCGTAAGGACTGTTTCTTAATTTATTTAACTTGACTTATGAGAAAATGCCAGAGGAATATTTTAATGCCATCGAGTCCGAAAAAAAAATTTACTGGTTTGAAAAATCATGTCATTTTCCCCATTTGTAATTTTATTTTGTTTTATCGAAATAAAAATCTTTTTTAAGGTTTTATTTCGATTAGCTCGATAAATTCAAATCTATTTCTATTTTATTTCCCTAAAAACAGGATTTGCCGCTATATCCAGCTGTCATTCATCTGTCATTTTTTGTTTCATCTGTACATAAATCAATCTGATGCGATCGTCGTGACCAGCGGAGAAGAAGACTCGCTTCGTAATCGATGAAGGCATTCGTCTGTTTAAAAAAGGTTATAACGATTATATTATATTTTCCGGATACAATAAAGATAACAAGATGATTCATGATTCATGATGCAATGGCGGCCGCCGGTCTTTCTGATACGACCTACACCATTGGCGATCAGGCAACGTCAACCATCGAAAATGCAACCTTTCAGGAGGCCTTCTGCCAAGAGTGCGATATCAATATCTTCAGAAAATCTTCTCAAATCTGCATAACACTTTGTCAACGACATCCCACCCTTAAATACAATTTTCTTTCCCATTTCGGAAATTGATAAATTATTCATTTCCCTAATTCACAAAAAAAATAAACACTTTTCTAACCATTGCTATCTGGTTAGAAAAGTGTTTTGTTGTATTTTTTTTATTCCCACTCGATTGTAGAAGGTGGCTTGCTTGTGATGTCATAAACGATCCGACTCACGTGTTTTACCTCGTTAACAATTCGGGTTGAGATGCTTTCCAGCACATCAAAGGGGATCCGTGCCCAATCCGAGGTCATACCGTCAACCGAGGTAACAGCTCTCAGGCCAATGGTGTAGTCATAGGTACGTTCATCCCCCATAACCCCAACACTGCGGTTGCCTGGAAGCACCGCAAAGTACTGCCATATTTCTTCATCCAAACCGGCTTTTGAAATTTCATCCCGGAAAACGTAATCCGCTTCACGTAATATTTCCAGCTTTTCTCTGGTAACATCGCCCATGACACGTATGGCAAGGCCTGGCCCGGGAAAGGGCTGACGCCATACTAAATCATGGTCAAGACCGATTTCTTCGCCTACAGCCCGAACTTCATCCTTAAAGAGGCTTCTCAGTGGCTCAATAAGCTCAAAGTCCACATCATCAGGAAGGCCACCAACATTGTGATGACTTTTAATCACTGCTGCGTTTTTAGTTCCGCTTTCAATGACATCGGGATAAATAGTCCCCTGGAGCAGAAAATGAATATCGTTGAGTTTACCGGATTCTTCTTCAAACACCCGAATAAACTCGGTACCGATGATTTTACGTTTTTCTTCGGGATCACTGACGCCTGCCAGTTTGTTAAGGAAACGTTCGGCGCAGTTGACCCGGATGAAATTCATCTTGAAACGATTTTTAAAAATCGCTTCGACTTGATCACCTTCGTCTTTTCGCAGCAGACCATGATCCACAAAAATACAGGTGAGTTTATCGCCAATGGCTTTATAGACTAAGGTTGCGGCAACGGAGGAGTCCACTCCGCCGCTTAAAGCACAGAGAACCCGTCGATCGCCAACCTGTTCTTTAATGGCTGCAATTTGTTCATCTGCAAAGTTTTCCATGGTCCAGAGACCGACACAACCGCAGACATCGTAAAGAAAATTATTGATAATCTCTTTTCCGTATTGGGTATGTTCCACCTCAGGATGAAATTGAACAGCGTAAAGTTTGCGTTCATGACATTCGATGGCCCCGGTGGGACAGGTTTCCGTAATGGCTGAAATGGTAAAGCCTTCCGGGATCTGATTAATATAGTTCGTATGACTCATCCAACAGGTCGAGCCATCAGCTATATTTTTAAAGAGAACACTGGTTTCTTTGAATGTTAAGGCTTTTTTTCCATATTCACCAATCGCTGCCAATTCTGTACTGCCCTTTAATTGTTCTGCCATTAACTGGGCACCGTAACAGATTCCTAATATCGGAATGCCCATATCATAAATTCCGGGGTCGCATTGGGGTGCGCCGGGTTCGTGTACACTGGAAGGGCCTCCTGTGAAAATAATACCTTTTGGATTTTTCTTTCGGATTTCATCCAGGGTAATATCATAAGGAACCACTTCTGAGTAAACCCGGGCTTCTCGAACACGTCTTGCAATAAGCTGATTGTATTGCGCTCCGAAATCTACAATAAGGATCAATTCATTTTCATAATTCTTTTTTATCATCGATTCTCCCTTAGAACTGTGCACTATTATAGTTAGGTGATTCTTTAGTTATTGAAATATCGTGAGGATGACTTTCGATCAGTCCCGCACTGGTAATCTTAATAAATTGTGAGTCTTCCCGTAATGCTTTAATGGTTGCTGTTCCGCAATAACCCATACCGGAGCGTAATCCTCCAACCAATTGATACACAGTATCAGCCAGGGGACCTTTATAAGGAACTTTTCCTTCAACCCCTTCAGGAACCAGCTTTTTCTGGCCTTCCTGGAAATAACGGTCAGAGCTGCCATCTTTCATGGCGCCCAGCGAACCCATACCGCGATAGGTTTTAAAACTTCGTCCCTGGTAAATAATGGTTTCGCCGGGACTTTCGTCGGTGCCTGCAAAAAGGCTGCCGATCATGACAACGTCGGCTCCGGCGCCAATGGCTTTTACGACATCACCGGAGTACTTGATTCCGCCATCGGCAATAACCGGAATATCATATTCACCGGCAACCTCAACCACATCCATAATGGCAGTTATCTGAGGCACACCAATTCCTGCAACCACACGGGTGGTACAGATGGACCCTGGTCCGATTCCCACTTTAAGGGCATCTGCACCGGCTTCAATTAAATCCCTGGCGGCGCTGCCGGTGGCAATATTTCCAATAATCAGCTGAACATCCGGATATTTTTCTTTAATGGTTTTTACCGTTTTCACAACACCAATGGAGTGTCCATGAGCAGTATCCACTACAATCACATCAGCCTGGGCTTTTATCAGAGCATCCACCCGTTCCATGGTGTTACTGGTAATCCCCACCGCACCGCCAACAATCAGACGACCGCGGCCGTCTTTGGCGGCGTTGGGATATTTAATCCTTTTTTCAATATCCTTAATGGTAATCAGTCCCTTAAGGTAGTTATCCCCATCAACAATCGGAAGCTTTTCGATTTTATGCTGTTTTAGAATAGACTCGGCCTTTTCAAGGGTTGTTCCCTCTTCTGCTGTCACAAGGTTTTCTTTGGTCATGGCATCCTTGATCTTTTTTTCAGGGTCGCTTTCAAAACGCAGGTCACGATTGGTTATAATCCCTACCAGCTTGCCGTTTTCTGTTATCGGTACTCCTGAAATTCGATAGCGGGACATCAGTTCAAGGGCATCGCCAATACGATGTTCCGGCGATAAGAAAAAGGGATCGACAATGACACCATTTTCTGAGCGTTTCACCATATCGATTTCGGCTGCCTGTTTTTTAATGGTCATATTTTTATGAATAATACCAATGCCGCCTTCTCTTGCCATGGCAATGGCTAAACGTCCTTCGGTAACTGTATCCATTCCCGCACTCATTATCGGGATATTCAAAGAAATGTTTTTGGTTAATCGGGTTATGGTTTTTACATCTCCCGGTAAAACTTCTGACCTTCCTGGGATCAATAGCACATCATCAAAGGTGATGCCTTCCTTTAATATTTTCTTCAAACTTTGTATCTCCTTTCAATTCTTGGCTTTGTTCGGATACAAAAAAACAGATAATCGGCGGTTGCTTTTTATCTGCTTCCTTTGTATTATGTAATCTTATTCTTAATTTAAGTCTAACATATTTTCCTTAGAGGTGACAATGATTTTTTATTGGTAACGTTATCTTTTCTTCAATTCAAGCTTTTTCAGCTTTTTTAAAGGAGCAGCAACGATGGGTTTTCCATATCCGCTTTCACATCCTGTAAAAATTTTGCCCCTGTCAGGCCATCGGCTGCACGATGATCGAGGTTCAAGCTGATCTTCATTACCGACCGCATCATCGGTTCTCCCTCATAGAGCCGCATCCGGTGAACGACTGTACCGACACTGAGTATAGCGCTGTTTGGCGGGTTGATAATTGCGGTAAACTCAAGAATACCAGCCATTCCCAGATTGGTAACGGTAAAGGTACTGCCCTTAAGATCTTCTGGTTTAAAGTATTTGTTCTTGACTGATTTTAATGTTTCCGCCCGATTTTTAACGATCTCGGCAAAGCTCATTTCATGAGTGTTCTTTATGACTGGTACAATCAGACCATCATCCGTGTCCACTGCTAATCCCATATGAACATCAGGGTGTTTTATGATCTCACCATCGATGAGACTGCTGTTAATTTCAGGATATTTGATTAATGATCTTGAAACTGCCATTATCAGAAAATCAGTAAAGGTGCAACGGCATCTATTCTGATCTTCAATTTTCTTTGCAACTTTTTTTCTGAGATTTTTTACCTCGGTCATATCAATTTCTATTGTCAGGGTAATCACAACATTTTCTAAATTGCTTTTAACCATTGAGCCGGCAATGATTTTTTGTTTTTCTGAAAGGCTGGTTTTGTTAAGCATCTCAGTTTTTTCTATGGTTTCAGACGTGCTTATCAGAATTTCATTTCTGTTCAGGGGAACGCTTTCTTCTATCGTATCCATCTCAGGTATTACTTCCTCACGTTTGGGAAGGACTCTGACATATTCACCATAGTCCCCGGTAAAATCGTCATCATTTTCCTGAAACCGCTTGATTGAACTCAGTTCCCCGGGAACCACACGTCCATCAGGTTCGCGGGTATCCAATCTTGGTTTCAGATCAAAATCATCGACGATTGACATGAATTTTGCCAGCCCCGGAACCCGTTGTGTTAACTTTTCTTTTTCTTTACGGCCACCCGAAAAGTTTTCCGGATGTCCGAAAATTTCTTCTAACTGGGAGCTGATTACCACTGGCTCCGGTTCTTCAGAAGGCAATGGCTGGGCTGCCAATACAGCCTCCACATTTTCAATCTGAATACGTCCATTAGGACCGGTGCCAACAATATTTTCGATGATAATATGATGTTCTTTTGCCAACCGCCTGGCTGCCGGTGTCGCTCTGACCTTCCCAATGCCCTGATCGGTTTCGCGTCTTAAACCAAGGTCTTCTGTCGATTGAATTTTTTCGGCATTCGGATTTTCTTCCTCTAATGCTTCCCACTCTAATTCCGGTAATATTATTTCTTTCGCCATAATTTCTTTTTACTCCCTATTCGCAATCGAGCAAACAGTATACCGCACGAATAAAATCCTTCGTCTGAGGTACCACTGCGGCCTCAAGTTTTCTATTATAGGGGATGGGTATATCCAGCCCGGCTAATCGGATAATGGGTGCATTGAGATAATCAAAGGCTTCGCTCTCTGCAATACGTGCCACAATTTCACCGCCAACACCACCGGTTTTTGAAGCTTCATGAGCAACAATCACCCGACCGGTTTTAATAACTGATTCCACAACGGGTTTCATATCCATGGGATATAATGTCACCGGATTAAGAATTTCCACATCGATGCCTTCTGCTGCTAATAAAACTGCCGCTTCCATGGCCTTTGGTAAAAGGGTACCATAGGTAACAATTGTTATATCTTTCCCGGGGCGTTCGATGAACGTTTTTCCGATTTCCACCATAAAGTCCTCATCTAATGGCACATCATCCTCAATTTTATATAAAAGCCTGTGTTCAATAAAACAGACCGGATTATTATCCCTTATTGCCGCCTTTATTAAGCCCTTGGCCTGGGCCGGAGTTGATGGCGTTACGACCTTTAACCCGGGCACATGACAAAGCCAGGCTTCAAGGCTCTGGCTGTGCTGGGCCCCTGCCCCGGTGCCTGATCCTGCCGGTAAACGCAAAACCATGGGAACCTGGGTTTGTCCTCCAAACATGTATCGCATCTTGGCTCCCTGATTGACCAGAGCATCCATGGCAAAGGTTACAAAATCCATGAACATTATTTCACAAATAGGGCGCAGGCCGGTGGCGGCCGCGCCAACGGCTGTTCCGACCATAGCGGCTTCGGAAATAGGGGTATCCAAAATCCGTTCTTCCCCAAATTCATCAATCATTTCAGCCGACAGACAAAAAGCACCAACCCTGGGGCCAATATCCCCCCCCATAAAAATGACGTTGTCATCCCGGCGCATTTCTTCAGTCATTCCTAATCGTATCGCTTCCCGGTAGGTCATTTTCTTTAATTCATTATTATTCATTCTCCCACCTCACATGCGTATACATCGTCTAAAACGGCTGTTACTTCCGGTTCAGGACTGGCCATGGCAAATTCCAAAGCATTTTCAATGGAATTCCCGGCTTCATCTTCGATGGTCTGAATCTGTTTATCGGTAAACACCTGATTGTCTTTCAAATAATTTTTCAGTTTGAGGACGGGATCTTTTTTCCGCCATTCCTCAACCTCTTCCTCAGGGCTATTATCCTGGGCGCCACTTTTTGAGTGCCCATTGTAACGGTAGGTTTTTGCTTCTAACAGCACCGGTCCCTTACCGGCTCTGGCATAACGCAATGCTTTTAACAGCGTATTATAAACTTCAAGAGGATCGCTCCCATCAATGGTAATACCGGGAATATCATAGCTTGTGCTTCGGTCTGAAATATTTTTGATATTCATATGCTTTGAAACAGGTGTTGTCAATCCATTAAGGTTATTTTCAATTAAAAAAACAATGGGCAGCTTCCATATAGAGGCTAAATTTAATGATTCATGAAAACTTCCCTCGTTGGCTGCCTCATCTCCGGCAAAGCACAGTACCACTTTTCCGGTTTTTTTATACTTTTGGGTCAGTGCCGCTCCGCAGGAAAGGTTAAAGCCACCGCCAAACACGCCGTTGGCACCAATATTGCCGTTTTTTACATCGGCAATGTGCATGGATCCGCCTTTTCCTTTACAATAGCCGGTGGCTTTTCCCAGGAGTTCAGCCATCATTAAATTGACATCCAAGCCAAAACCAATGGCCTGGGAATGACCGCGGTGGGTCAACGACACCAAATCCCCTTTTTCCAATGCCAAACAGGAAACCACATCAATCGCTTCCTGTCCCATGGACAGAGGTGCTGTCCCATGAACAAGTCCCCCGGGCATAAGATCCGCCACTTTTTCTTCAAAAAAACGGGCCTGGTTCATTTTATAATACATTCTTAATAATATTCCTTCTGATAATTCAATCATCGTTTCCTCCACATTTTCATAAAGATATCAAGGATGGTTTACACTTCTCTCATTATATCTTTTTTTCAATCATAAAGAAAGAATGCCGGGAAAAACAATGCGCTAATCCACTATTTCCGTGTCATTCTTTCATTTCTTTAATAATCTATTAATTTTTCCTGGCCCATTTATCGTTTTTTTTCATAACGTTTAATGATGGATTCTGCAATTATCAAATCTTCCGGTGTGGTAATTTTTATATTTGTATACTGTCCGATGACAATCTTAACCGGACAACGGAGTCTCTCCACTAAAAAGGCATCATCGGTTCCTTCAACACCTTCTTCTATGGCATTTTCATGGGCTCTTCTCAGGAGCTGATGTTCGAAAGTCTGAGGGGTTTGAATTTCGATGAGGTAATCCCGGTTGGGAGTATACTCCACGAAGCCGCTGGCATTAATGACCTTAATGGTATTCTTTGCCGGCACACCGACAACCGTAGCCTGATGCTCCATGGTTTCGTAAATACTCTTGATAATGACGGATTCCTGGATAATCGGTCGTGCGCCATCATGGACCATGACAATGTCTGCTTTAGAATTTACGGCTTTTAGTCCGGCATAAACGGACTGCTGCCGGGTGTCTCCGCCTTCAACCAATTGAACCTTGGTATAATGATAGGGTTTTAATACCTGATGCTCACAAATTTTAAACTCGTCCTTGTTAATCACAAGGACAATTTCATTGATCATGGAACATTTCTCAAAGACATCCAGGGTATAAGCTAAAATAGGTTTCTCATTTAATGTTAAATATTGCTTATTAATTGTTGAGTTCATGCGACGTCCCTGTCCCGCTGCCGGGATAATCACACTGGTAAACTGTCTTTCCATGATCTTACCACCTTAGATTTTTTTTAAGACTCGCATTATTTCGGGATGGGTTGTTTCTAGAATAATTTCTCTTTCATCCGGAGTATTTAAATCGGATATTAACGTAATATCAAGCTTTGGCTCAAGGGCATAGTCAGTTGCCAGATCCGGCCATTCTAAAAGCAGGGTTGCTCCCTGATTGAGATAATCCTCAAAGCCCATTTCATAAAGCTCATTGCTATCGAAAAGACGATACAGATCAAAGTGAAAAACCTTTGGAGGGTTTCCATATTCGTTCACAATGGTATAGGTGGGGCTTGTGACTTCATCATCAATCCCCAATCCTTTCACAAACCCTTTTGAGAAAACGGTTTTACCCATTCCCATTTCCCCATGCAAAAATACAACCAGAGGAAAGTCAAGAACTGCGCCTACTCTTATTGCAAGGTCAAAGGTTTCCTGACTGGATTTTGTTTTCATGACAACAGAAAACATTAACGCTGGCTCTTTTCTTTGGGTTGACCACTAAATTCTTCGACCTCTTCGATATCTTCAACATCTTCAATATCTTCAACATCTTCAATATCTTCAACATCTTCAATATCTTCAGCTTCTTTTGCATCTTCAGCTTCTTTCGTAATTTCGGGGTTTTCGGTATCTTCGGAATTCATATCGTCATCGATAATTTCATAATCCACCTCAACAACTTCTCTTTCATCAATCAGCTTCCTGCTTGGAATAAGCAGCGCCAGAGCAACATAAAGAACGATGCTCACAACTCCGCTTATGAAGTTGAATATAAAAGGAAGCACCGGCAAAATAAACAATACTCTGAATATCCAGGGGGAAATGTTAAAGTACTCACCTAAACCCACACAAACTCCGGCAATAATACCCTTCTTAGTGTCTCTCAATAATCGTTTTTTCATTTTTCTTTCCGTTCTATTCTTATTCTTTATTTATTATTTCTGATAATAAGTACTCATAAACCGTTCCAAACGGTCCATGGTTTCGGTTAACTCTGCCGGGTGCGGCAGAAATACTATTCTGAAATGATCCTGCTGTTTCATGTTAAACCCGGATCCCTGAACCATGAGTACATGCTCTTCTTTTAAGAAATCCAAAGCAAATTGAACATCACTGGTAATATTAAACCGTTTAATATCTATTTTAGGGAAAACATAAAAAGCGGCTTCGGGCATGGTACAGGATAATCCTGGAATCCGATTGACCCGATCAACAACAATTTTTCGTTGTTCGTACAAACGTCCTCCGGGCTTAAGTAAATCATTGATACTCTGGTAACCTCCCAGCGATGTCTGGATGGCGTGCTGTCCGGGAACATTGGAACACATCCGCATATTTGACAGTATCTTTATACCTTCGATATAATCCCTTGCGGCCTCTTTATTGCCCGTTAAAATCATCCAACCCACTCTGAATCCGGGAATCCGATGGGATTTTGACAAACCATTTAGGGTTACAACCAGTACCTCATCGGTCAGGGTTGCCATGGGTGTATGGACTGCCTCATCATAAAGAATCCGGTCGTAAATTTCATCGGCGTAAATAATCAGATTGTTTTCAACCGCCAATTTAACAATACCTTCCAGAATTTCTCTGGGATAAAGGGCCCCGGTTGGATTATTTGGATTGATAACAACAATGCCTTTGGTATTTGAATTGATTTTGCTTTTCATATCCTCCAGATCCGGATACCAGTTGGATTTTTCATCACAAACATAGTAAACCGCGGTTCCTCCTGATAGATTCACCGCTGCCGACCATAATGGATAGTCCGGGGTTGGCACTAAAATTTCATCGCCGTTGTTTAAAAGGGCTTGCATACAGAAAATAATCAGCTCACTGACCCCATTTCCTAAAAACACATCCTCTACTTTCAGATCCATTAATCCTTTGGTCTGATAATGCTGAACAACAGCCTTTCTTGCAGAGAATATGCCCTGGGAGTTACAATATCCTTCTGAACTTTTAATGTTGTATTTAATGTCCTGTATAATTTCATCCGGAGCATTTAAATTAAAGGGTGCTGTATTACCGGTATTGAGCATAATAATATCAATACCCTGTTTTTCCATACGATTGGCCTCATCAACCACCGGTCCCCTAATATCATAACAAACATTGTCCAATTTTCTTGACTTCTTAACCGTTTTTGTCACTGCTCTCGACCCCTTTTATTTTTAACTTTTACTTTCGATTATTCTTATGCGTTTTTGTTTTTCATTTTTTCAATAATATGACGATAGCCCTTTCCATATTTCAGGCAACGGTTCACCCGGCTAATGGTGGCAGAACTGGCCCCTGTGATTTTTTCGACATCAATGAAGGTTTTTCCCTGGGATAACAAAAAGGCAATTTCAAAACGATGTGCCATATCCTCAATTTCTTTAATGGTACAGATATCTTCCAGGAGCATATCGCATTCTTCTTCGGTTTCAAGAGCCAATATTGCCTGGGCCAGCACCTGTCTTTTTATGCTTTCTTCCATTGATTATCCTCATCAATTTCCTGAAAATTACAGAAATTTTCTTTCTAAAAAGATTTTATCCATTGACACTTATTCTTATCTATAGTGTATAATATATTATCATAACATATTCAGATTAATAAATAAATTGAAAGGTTCAAATATATGAAATTTTATAATACCATAACCCAACAAAAAGAAACCTTTATCCCCATTGAAAGCGGCAAGGTACGCATGTACTCTTGCGGCCCAACCGTTTATAACTATTTCCATATTGGCAATGCCCGTCCCTTTATTGTTTTTGATGTGCTCCGCCGATATTTAGAATACTCTGGCTACCAGGTTACCTTTATCCAAAACTTTACCGATGTGGATGATAAAATTATCAATCGCAGTCGTGATGAGGGAATTACCCCTCAGGAGCTATCGGAAAAATACATTAAGGAGTATTTTATTGATGCTGACGCCCTTGGGATTGAGCGTGCCAGCGCTCATCCCAAGGTTAGTGAACATATGACGGAAATCATCGACATGATTAAAATCCTTGAGGAAAAAGGCCTGGCCTATAACGTTAACGGTAATGTTTATTATCATGTGGACAATTTCCCTGATTACGGGAAGCTTTCAAAACAGTCCATTGAGGATTTAAAGTCTGGGGCCCGGGTTGATGTTAACGATGAAAAGCAAAGTCCTTTGGACTTTGCTCTCTGGAAAAAGAAAAAGGCTGGTGAGCCGTTCTGGGAAAGCCCTTGGGGACAGGGCCGTCCCGGCTGGCACATTGAATGTTCCGCGATGTCAAAAAAACATTTAGGAGAAACCATTGATATTCATGGTGGCGGGCAGGACCTTATTTTCCCACACCACGAAAATGAAATTGCCCAATCCGAAGGTTCCTGCGGCAAACCCTTTGCCAATTACTGGCTGCATAACGGCTATATTAATATTAACAATGAAAAGATGTCAAAATCCAAGGGCAACTTTTTTACGGTGAGAGATATTGCCAAAAGCTTTGATCTTGAAGTGGTTCGGATGTTTTTACTGATGGCGCATTATCGCAGCCCGGTAAATTTCAGTGAGGAACTCTTACAGCAGGCTTCAACTGCCCTGGACCGTTTTTACACCGCCAAATACCAGATGGCATTTCTTTTGGATAATGCCACCACGGATGCAGCAACAAAAGCAGAACAAACCTGGATTTCCTCTCTGGATGCGTATAAAACTGCATTTATCAAGGCCATGGACGATGACATTAACACCGCCGATGCCATTGCCAGTATTTTTGAATTAGTCCGGGACCTTAACTCTCATCTTACCCCGACCTCTTCAAAAGAGGCTATTATTGCAGGCCAAAAACTTTTTGGGGAACTCACTGGCGTTTTGGGACTGGCTGTTAAAGAAAAAGAAACAAATCTCGAATCTGAAATTGAAGATTTGATAGCAAAACGTCAAGCCGCCAGAAAAGAAAAGGATTTCAAAAAATCGGATGAAATCCGGGATGAACTGCTTGCCAAAGGGATTATTATCGAAGATACACGGGAAGGTGTTAAATGGAAGAGAGTCTGACCGACCTTAAATTAATTAATGAAGCCCTGGAAAAAAAGTTTGCCCAAACCCAGGCAAAAGCCATGAACCCACTGGCTCTGGCTTATATCGGCGATGGTATTTTCTCAGATACAGTAAGGAAATACCTGATTGGTTGTGGTCAGCAGAATGTTAATCTGATGACCAAAGCCTCAATCTCCTATGTCAGAGCCAGTGCCCAGGCCCAGATCATCCATGCTCTCATTCCTGAGCTGACTGAAGATGAACTTCGCATTGTTAAACGGGGCCGGAACGTACACTCCCAGGTTCCCAAGAATGCCAGTGCCGCGGATTATTGTTATGCCACCGGCTTTGAAGCCTTACTGGGGTATTTACACCTCAGCGGTGAACCTCAGCGCCTGGAAGATTTAATGGTAAAAAGCATTGCCATTATTAATCAGTTAAAGCCCTGAATTTCAAGAACGATTATTGTTCGTGAAAAAACGCCATTAAAATTTGCATTAAAAAAAGATCCAGTTAAAAGAGAAAATTTCTTTTAATTGGATCTTTTGTATTTCACTTATAAAGCCGCCGGATGCGGTTCCCAGGAATCGAAAATTTGATTCTTAAACCGTCGATACATAAACAGTTCATAGGAAAGACAAACTATTTCGGAAATAATAAATCCATACCAGACTAAATCAAGGCCGCCAATGGCTGCCAGTATATAGGAACTCGGTAGGAGAACAATCATTTGTCTAATAAAGGAAGCAATCATGCTGACATAAGCCTTTCCAATCGCCTGAAAACTTACGCTGATCATAATGGATATTCCGGCAAGAGGAAAAGCAATGCTGATACTTCTAAAGCAATGAATACCAATGGCCAGCATTTCATCTGAAGCGTTAAAAGGCATGAGGATCTGTTCCGGGAATACCCAAAACAGAATGGTTCCAATACTCATAATGACTAAAGCCATACTCACCGCAACCTTAAGCGTCTGTTTAAAGCGTGCTTCGTTTTTAGCTCCAAAATTATAGCCGAAAATCGGCATTGCTCCCTGACCCAAACCAAAAATCGGCATAAAAATAAAGGATTGAATCTTAAAATAGACCCCAAAAACAGCCACAGCCGACATCCCGAAGGTTGCCACAATAAGGTTATAGCCGGTGATCAAAACTGAGCCCAGGCCCTGCATAATGGCGGCCGGTAAACCGACCACAATAATATCCTTAAAGATGGACCTTTCAAAGTGAAAAATTTTGTAGTTGAGTTTCAGTAAATTCTTTTTACCCTTGAAAACAACAATCAGCATATAAACCATGCCAATAATTTGTCCGGTTACTGTTGCAACAGCCGACCCTCTTATGCCTAAAGCCGGGAATCCCAGCAAGCCGAAAATCAATATCGGATTAAGAATAATATTGCATACCGCACCAATGATTTGACCGATCATCGGTTTGATCATCTCACCGCTGCCCTGAAGGGTAGCAAAAGCGGCCTGGGTAATAATGCTGCCAAAACAGAAAACGGTGACAATCAAAAGATAATCTTTTCCCTGGGTAATAATAAGCGGGTTGTCGGTAAAAAGACTGATGAATTTCTCGGAAATAAGAATTCCGAAAATAGCCAGAATCACCGAGAGAATCACGGCAATAATAAATCCATGCTCCGCAACATTTGCCGCTGCTTCTTTTTTATCTTCACCCAAACGCCTGGCAATGGCCGAATTGATCCCAACGCCCATTCCGACAAAACATGAAATAATGAGTATTTGTATGGGAAAAGCCAGGGAAACCGCGGTTAGTGCTTCTTCCCCTATTTGAGCCACGAAAATACTATCCACCACATTGTACATGGACTGAATAAGCATGGAAATAATAGCAGGTAGTGACATAGCAAAGAGGAGCCTGGGAATTGGCACAACCCCCATTTTGTTTTCTTTTACTAATAGAGTTTTTTCCGATTCGCTCATGGCACCTCCTGGATAACTTTATTTAATTATTTGCTATTTCTTTTTAGAAATTTCAACCTTGACCTTATGGTCTTTAATGGTTTTTCCATTTAATTTTTTTTCTACTTTTTTTGCGAAATCTTCATCAATGTCCACAAAAGTAAATTTATCGTACATATCGATGTTTCCTACGGTTGAAGATGGAATCCCACATTCGCCGCAAATGGCTCCAAGAATATCACGTTTTTGAGCATTGTCTTTTTCCCCAACGCTGATAAAGAGTCGCTGTGTTTTTTCCGGACCCGGACGTCTTCCACGAGTACCTTCTCGGCTGCCGCCATCTCGGCTGTCACGACGACCACGACCACTGTCTCGGCTATCACGACCATCTCTTCGAGGACCTGAATCCGTTCGTCTGGGACGACGTTCCACCGTATTTAAATCGGCTGCTTCTGATAAAGGTAATTGGGCCTGAAGTAAAACTGCAGCAATTTCTTCAGCTGTATGTCCTTTTGTCTTTAATTCCTCAACAATTTCAGCATAACAGGCTAAACTTCCTTTTTCTGCACGAATTTTAAATCGTTCGTGAAAATGGGCAACTTTAATATCGTTAATAACATCACTGGTTGGAATCAAACCGCGTTCAATGCTTTTTTTGGTGTAATCCGTGATTTTTCTTAATTTGAATTGATCACGTGATCTTGCCAGAGTCAGTGACATACCAGTTTTTCCTGCCCGTCCGGTTCGACCGATACGATGCACATAATATTCTTCATTGTCAGGCACATCATAATTAAAAACAATATCGATATCATCGACATCAATGCCTCGGGCTGCAACATCGGTGGCAACCAGAATACTGAGCTGTCCACGGCTGAACTGTTTCAGTACTGCCATACGTGAAATCTGACGCATATCACCATGAATTTTATCCACAGAATATCCCAGTTTTTTCAAGTCATCGGTAATTTCATCCACGTATTTCTTAGTATTACAAAAAATAAGGGATCGGGTTGGTTTGTAAACATCCAGTAATCGGGTTAATGCCTCAAATTTATGGTGATCACTGATATTGAAGTATTTTTGTTCAATTCCTGGTGCAACCATATTTTTAGGGGAAATTTCAACGAATACCGGGTTTTTCTGGTAGGTTTCCGCAATTTTCATAATCGCTTTCGGCATGGTGGCTGAAAACAATACAGTTTGGATCTCATGTTCAATTTCATCAAGGATTAATTCAATATCCTCACGAAAGCCCATGTTTAACATTTCATCCGCTTCATCTAAAATAACCATTGAAACTTCGCTGAGTTTTAATGTTTTACGGCGCATATGATCCATCACACGTCCCGGGGTTCCCACCACAATGTGTACGCCTGATTTTAGTTCTCTTATTTGTCCTTCGATGGAAGCTCCCCCGAATATTGGAAGAACCTTAATGCTTCTATCATACTTTAGTACCTTTTTAAATTCATCTGAGACCTGAACTGCCAACTCTCGGGTTGGGCAAAGTACTAAAACTTGTACTTTCTTTATGGTAGGATCAAGCTTTTCAATGGCTGGAATGGCGAATGCCACGGTTTTCCCTGTTCCTGTTTGGGATTTACCAATAAGGTCTCCTCCCCCCATTAGTTGTGGAATTGCTTGCTCTTGGATTTCGGTCATTTCTTCAAAGCCCATCTCCTGGATGCCTTGTAACAATTTTTCATTAATCTTTAGTTCTGTAAATTTCATTTAGTATCCTTTCTCGAATATATAACATCTAATTATAGACTAGTTAATGGTAAAACACAAGTTGCATGCTTATTCTTTTTTAATTATAATTAAGAAACCATGCCTCCCATTGCTGTTTTTATCAATATTATTGCTGGTTTGGCATTTATTTGTAAAATTTCTGGTAACATTATGATTAAATAGTGTATACTACCATTAAAAGTTAGTCTCATCATCGGGTTGAATTCAACTTTAGAATTATTTAAAACGGAGGTAAACGAATGTCAACTTTTGGAACACGATTAAAACGTCTGCGGATTAACAGGGATATGACACAACAGGATTTTGCTGAACATTTTGACTTAAATAAGAGTTCAATTTCCAAATATGAGAAGGATAAAAACCTTCCCGAGAATCAATTACTGATGGAAATTGCTGATTATTTCAATGTATCAGTTGATTATCTTCTTTGTCGTACCAATAATCCAACATCTTTAAACGATGCCAAGCTTAAATTGGAAGGATGTCAAGATCCTTCAGAACAACTGACCAAGCCTTTGGAAATGAAGGACCTTATGGGTCTTTTCGGTTATGCCCTGGCAAGTGAAGAATCTAAAAAAGAAATCTTGGATTTCATTAACTTTAAGCAGGAAGTTCTTGTTCAGCACTATTCCAACAAAAATTGAATCGGATGATTCATTGATTGTTGCTGACAAAATCAAAGTGAGAAATCCGTACCGACAACTGATTAACAATTAGTCGGTACGGAAGTTTATCAGCAATCTGAAAGGCAGCGCCATTTAATGGTGCTGCCCTTTTTTTATCTTTTTTGCACCCTTCTACAGCTCGATATTATCAAGGGCTTTTAACCATTGGGTGGCATGGGCATCCGAAGGCATCCGCCAGTCTCCCCGAGGGGAAAAGGAAACCGACCCGACCTTTGGACCATCCGGTACACAGGAACGTTTAAACTGCTGACTGAAAAAACGACTGTAAAATTTTCTCAGCCATTTGAGGATTACTGGTTTTTCATAAACACCTTTAAAAGCATTTGTGGCTAAAATATATATTTTCTCAGGACCAAAGGCATAGCGCACCATATGAAAGATAAAAAAGTCATGCAGTTCATAGGGCCCAACGACCTCTTCGGTTTTTTGCTGTATTTTCCCTTTTTCATCCGGCGGTAAAAGCTCCGGTGAAACCGGCGTGTCCAATACATCATATAATATTTCTTTTATCACTTCTTCTACTTCTAAATGATCCGCCACCCACTCTACCAGATAACGTATGAGGGTTTTTGGGATACTGGCGTTTATGCTGTACATGGACATATGATCCCCATTATAAGTGGCCCATCCCAGACCCATTTCCGAAAGATCCCCGGTGCCAACGACAATCCCACCATACTTGTTGGCAAGATTCATGAGTATCTCGGTTCGTTCCCGGGCCTGGACATTTTCATAAATCACATCATGGACCTCAATGGGATGGTCGATCTCAATGAAATGGGCCGTGCAGGCATCCACGATGGAAATCTCGTGAAAGGTTACCCCAAACCCTTTAATAAGGGCCACCGCATTATCATAGGTCCGGTCGGTGGTTCCAAACCCGGGCATGGTTACCGCATGAATTTTTTCCCGGGGAATATCAAACCGATCACAGACATTCACGCAAACCAGTAATGCCATGGTAGAATCCAGGCCTCCGGAAATTCCTACCACCATCGGGGCATCCCCGATATGTCTCAACCGTGTGGCCAGGGCCATGGTTTGGATATTAAAAATCTCTTCACAGCGTTCACTGCGACGATTGGGATCCCCTGGAACAAACGGAAAGGGATTGATATCTCTTTGAAACTCCTGGCAGTCCTGGCTGTCAAAAATAATACTGCGATAGGTTTTATCTTTGATGAGGTCTGCCGAATCTGAAAATGAGTGCTGCATTTGCCGGTCGTGAACCAACGCTTCAATGTCAATGTCTGCCACCAGTATTTCATTTCCAAGGTTGTATTTCGGCAATTCTTTCAACAGGACTCCCCGATCACAAATCAGAGCGTGTCCGCCAAAAACTAAATCCGTGGTGGATTCCCCAAAACCTGCTGAGGCATAGAGATAACCCGCATTGCATCGCCCGGATTGCGAACGGATCAGGTCACGACGATAATCACTCTTACCCACGATATCATTGCTGGCGGAAGGGTTTAAAATAACGGTAGCCCCTGCCAATGCATGATAGCTTCCCAGTGGAATAGGTGCCCATAAATCTTCGCAGATTTCGATGGCCACCACAAAATCTGCCATATGGCTGTTTTGGAAAAGCAAATCAGTTCCAATCGGCACACACTGTCCGAAAAGCGTGATTTCCGACTGGTAAAGAGATTTTGAAGAGGCAAACCAGCGCTTTTCATAAAATTCCTGGTTGTTTGGAATAAAGGTTTTTGGAACGATTCCCAAAATTTTTCCGGCATTAAGAACCACTCCGCAATTGTACAGACTTCCCCCGACAGCCAGTGGCGTTCCGGCAACCATGAGTATTTTTTTACCAACTGACCATTCAAGTAATTGTTCCAATGCTTTCAGGGCATTTTTTTGAAGCTCCCGTTGGAAAAATAAATCGCCGCAGGTATAGCCGGTAATGCCAAGTTCAGGAAAAAGCAGAACTTCAACTCCCTGAGCCACGGCTTTTTCAGCTAAACCAATCATTTCTTCCACGTTATTCTGGCAATCTGCCAATTTTATTTTTGGAACGGCACAAGCCGTTCGAACAAAACCATATTTATGCATTCAATTCACCTTTTATCTTTAATTCTCAATCATTCATGATTGATGACTCTCATTATATCCCCATTGAAAGTTCCTTGCAATCACCTTTTTCTTTTCCACAGGCTGTGGTTAAAAATTCATTGTTTATAAACAGGGCGTTGTTAATTTCTTAAGAGAACCTTTGGCTCTATTCATGGGTTTGACGTAATTTTAACATGTTTATCCACACTATCCACAGATAAAACCTATGTTCTCCACAATTTTTGAGATAATTTATGGGTGTTTGAAAGTTATCCACAGTTATCCACAGGCATAGATGTTGTGTTTTTCGACATTAAAAAAGTCAAGATCTAGGATCTCGACTTTTTTAATCTAAATATCTCTTCCGGATAATGCTGCTTTTACAAAGCTCAGAAAGAGTGGATGGGGTTTATTTGGACGTGATTTAAATTCAGGATGTGCTTGTGTTGCAACAAACCAGGGATGGTCTGGAAGCTCAATCATTTCAACCAGTACCCGATCCGGAGACATTCCGGAGAAAATCAAGCCTTTTTCGCCAAGAATTTGAATGTACTCATCATTCACTTCATAACGATGGCGATGACGTTCACTGATTTCCTTTTGTCCATAGGCTTCAAAGGCTTTAGTGCCTTCAGCCAGTTCACAGGGGTACAGGCCTAATCGCATGGTTCCGCCCATATCACTGATTTTCTTTTGTTCTTCCATCAGGTTAATCACCGGGTATGGGGTTTCCGGATCAAGCTCAATGCTATGGGCACCGTCCAATCCGGCCACATTTCTCGCAAATTCAACAACTGCCAGTTGCAGTCCCAGACAAAGTCCTAAAAAGGGAATTTTATTTTCCCGGGCAAATTGGATGGCATGAATTTTACCTTCCACGCCGCGGTGGCCAAAACCACCGGGAACAATGATCCCATCCAGATCTTTTAGAATCCGATGGACATTTTCTTCATTGATATCCTCGGAGTGAATCCACTTAATCACCACCTCGGAATTATTGTCAATGCCGGCGTGTCGTAATGCTTCGGCAACGGATAAATAAGCATCATGGAGTTCAACATATTTTCCGACTAAACCAACGGTGATTTTATTTTCAAGACTTTTTGCTTTTTTTACCAGGTCTTTCCAATCCGTCAGGTCCGGTTGGCCACAGTCGATTTTTAATTTATCACAAACCAATCGCGCCAGACCTTCTTTTTCAAGCATTAAAGGCACTTCATAAAGCTCTGAAGCATCCAGATTGACGACCACTGCATTTTTATCGACGTTACAGAAAAGAGAAATTTTAGCCTTTAAGCTGTCCTCCACTTCATGTTCCGATCTGAGCACAATAATATCAGGCTGAATCCCAATGCTTCGTAATTCTTTAACCGAATGCTGGGTTGGTTTTGTTTTTAGCTCCCCGGCTTTTCCCAGGTAGGGTAACAGGGTCACGTGAATGTATAAGACGTTTTCCTGTCCCAGATCTCCATGAAATTGACGAATGGCTTCCAGAAAGGGCAGGCTTTCAATATCACCAACGGTACCGCCAATTTCGGTAATGACCACATCCGGGTGACTGTATTCAGACACCCGAAGGATGCCATCCTTAATTTCATCGGTGATATGTGGAATAACCTGAACCGTTCCGCCAAGATAATCCCCGCGACGTTCTTTTGTAATAACGTTCCAGTATACCTTACCCGTGGTTACATTGCTGAACTTTGACAGATTTTCGTCTGTAAAACGTTCATAATGCCCTAAATCCAAATCAGTTTCAGCACCATCGTCGGTAACAAAAACCTCTCCGTGCTGGTAGGGACTCATGGTTCCCGGATCAATATTCAGGTAGGGATCAAATTTTTGAATGGATACTTTAAGACCTCGTGCCTTAAGCAATCGACCTAATGAAGCACTGGTAATACCCTTCCCGAGGGAAGATACCACACCACCAGTGACAAATACATACTTTGTTTGCATAAGCTAATGTTACTCCTTTTTCCTGTTCTCAATAAACTCAAATAAAAAATCACCGCAAAAAATTGAGTTTTTTTTTTTGCAGTGATGCAATAGACATACATATATATTTTAACGTTTTTTGAAAAAAATACAATAAAAATTTTACTTTTATCCCACTATTTTTTCAATATCACCTTTTCATTAAAGAATATAGAAAAAAATACAGCAATAGTGACACAAAGATCCTAAAATCACAAAAATGTGAAAAAACTCATGAAATCCGAATTCTTTGGAAAAACTGGGTTTTTTAATAGCATAAATAACCCCACCGACGGTATACATTACGCCGCCGGCAACCAGAAGAATAAATCCTGGCAAAGGCAAGGCTCGATACAGTGGAACCACTGCGAAAAGTGCAAACCACCCTAAAAAAATGTATAATCCGGTTCCCAACCATCGTGGCATATTAATCCACAACATTTTAAAGATGATTCCAAGGATAGCTATCCCCCAAATGGCAGCCATCAAGACCATTCCAAAGGTTCCTGAAAGAGCAATCAGACAAAACGGGGTATAGGTTCCGGCAATAAGAATAAAAATCATGGCATGGTCCATTTTCTTTAAATGAACAACCTTTTCCTCATTACCAAGACTTGAGTGGTAAATAAAACTCGATGTGTACAGGCAAATCAGTCCGCCCCCAAAGGCAAAAACTGAAATAAGCGTTAAAGGCGTCACATTATTTTCTGCAATAATCAGCACGAGCATGGCAAAGATGCCAATCAAGGATAAAATTGCCCCAATGAGATGGGTTAAAGCATTAATCGGATCACGAAAACGGTTCATCATAGCTCCTTTCGATCATAGTGATTATCACTATGTAATGTTTTTCATTAAACAAATTTTAAGGCTTACTCAGGGATATTCCTAGGAAATCGTCGTAATCGGTAGGGTGTCCGGGAGGAATGACACAAAATTTTTCGTCCCATTGACCTGAAACGAGTTTTTCAAGTGGCGAAATACTGCCTTGACTGATAACCACATCCAATCCAATGAGCTCACCAATGTCTTTTACCCGGGGCAGGGCCGCTTCAACATTAAAAGCACCGGTATCAATGAGCATCAAATTTTTGTAATGCTTAAACATGATGTTCATGATCATCTTAGCCCGACGCTCGCCATACTTTTTCAGATTATATTCATATTCTATATCCAGGGTTTTTTCTCCGTTTAGCCACCCCTGGGTTAAGAAATAAGTGGTGGTTCGAATACGCTCCAGATTATCTGTTTCACTTAAAAGAATCTCGATACAATCCCCATATTTGGGAATAACCAGAATTGCCTTTTCGCTCTTGAGACCCAAAAGTCCATTTCCACAATTACCATAGGCAAAAAGGATCTCATCATATGCCGCTTCCGACTTATTAATTTCAGCCTGAAGAGCATCCCGCAATCGATCCGGGGAGTCATGAAGGGTATTTGCCATCCATATGGTCTCTATTTCCACAGCCCGGTTCTTAAGTGCCAGCTCTACCTCATTACGAATGGTTTCACAAGCGATTAATAATCTCTTCATAATTTTACACCTTTTTTCTGATTGCTTTTTCAATTGGTTCTATAATGAAACATTTTAAACATTCTTCTACCAGTATAACCAACTTTTTTCAATTTTCAAGGAAAAGCACTGATAAAATTTCCTCTTCATATATTTTAACCTAAACTCACTTTGTGTTATACTGTTATTGAAAAATAAACTTTATTTTGAGGAGAAAAAAATGGATAAAAGTGCATTCCGAAAAGAAACCCTGGCTCGTCGCAAAGCAATCTACTGTGCTGAAACCGATGCCGCAATTGTAAAGAATTTTTTAGAAAGCGACCTTTACAAAAACGCTGACTGGATCATGGTCTATGTGAGTTTTGGAACAGAAATCAATACCCACGATTTTGTAAAACAGGCTCTGGCTGATGGGAAACATGTTGTCGCACCTATTTGCAATCTTGAAGATCATACGATCACCTTGTCAGAAATCATCAATTTCCCTGGAGATCTGGAAGAAGGGCATTATGGTATCCTTACCGTTCGGGAGGATTGCATGCGCATCGTCGACCCTAAACAACTTGATCTGGTAATGGTTCCCGGTTGCGCCTTTACCAAAGCCGGACATCGCATGGGCTTCGGCGGAGGGTATTATGACCGCTTCCTGGAAACCATTAACGATGATTGCATTACTGCCGCACTGATCCGGGAGGATTTTATTTTTGACAAAATTCCAATGGAAGCTCATGACAAAAGCGTTGACTATATGATCACAGAAAAAGGTCTTTCCTGTTGTCCCATTCAGGAGGACTGATTAAACATGAATGTATCCGAAGCTATTACCTATATTGAAGCAACTCATAAGTTTGGCACCAGACTCGGACTTGAAAGCATGAGTCTCCTGCTCAAGGAGATGGGTAACCCCCAGGACAAGCTAAAATTCATCCACGTTGCCGGCACCAATGGTAAAGGTTCTACCGCCGCCATGATTTCCGGAATTTTAAAAACAGCCGGTTATAAAACCGGGCTTTTTACCTCCCCTTTTTTAGAAGCTTTTAATGAGCGTATCCAACTCAATAGTGAACCGATTGAGGATGATGGTCTTGTGGCTGCCACCGTCTTTGTGAAAGAACACATTGAAGTACTCATGAAACAGGGTGAACCCCATCCCACCGAGTTTGAAATGGTTACCGCCGTGGGTCTCCAGTATTTTTATGAAAAAAAGGTTGATTTGGTGGTTCTCGAGGTTGGCCTGGGAGGACGTCTTGATGCCACCAATATTATTAAAGCTCCTCTGGCCGTTGTTATTATGAGTATCAGTATGGATCATACCGATTATCTGGGGACAACCCTGGGTGAAATCGCCTTTGAAAAGGCCTCCATCATTAAAGAAGGCTCTGACGTCGTGGTTTATCCCCAGGCACCGGAAGCAATGAAAGTCATCCTTGATTTTGCCAGGTCCAAAAATGCCTCGGTTATTCTGGTTAATCCTGATGATATTTCCATTGTGGACTTCAATACAAAGGTTCAAACCTTAAAATACCTGGGAACCACCCTGCCCTTAAAGGAATTTCATTTAAAACTCCTTGGCAATCATCAATCACTGAATTGCCTCACTGCCCTGGAAGTCATTGGCCTCCTTATTCGCAAAGGTTATCACATTGAAACTTCCCATATCGAAGAGGCGTTATCCCAGGTGGTTTTCCCCGGACGTTTCGAAATATTTTTAGAATCCCCGGTGGTGCTCATTGACGGTGCCCATAACAGCAATGGCATTCAGGCTTTTGTTCAAAACATGAATCAGTACTTTCCCCAAAAGAAAGTCAATCTTTATTTTGGGATGTTAGAGGATAAAGACATTGAAGAATCATTGTCTTATCTGGTGCCCATAGCGGCCACCATCCATACCCTTACCCCGAACAGTGACCGTGCCCTGCCGGCCGAAGAAATGGCAACGCTTATCCATAACGAATACAAAAAATCAGTTGATTTTTATGATGACATGGATGCCGCCGTACGCAGCATTGATCTGAATAAAACCGAAGAAGTCAACGTTTTTGTGGGCTCTCTTTATATGATCGGTGAAGCCCGAACCTTAATACGAAAACTTTTAGTGAAATAGCCAACAGCAACTTGAGCTTCGCTGTCAGTTTACATGAAACAATTTTTCCACTATACGGCGTACAGTTCTTTGAACTGTTCGCCTATACGTTACAAAATTGTTTATGAAAACTGACATCAAAGCAATTTACGTTTGTATTTATAAATTTCGCAATTACCTATGAAATATCAAAAAGGAGCTTTTTAAGAAGCTCCTTTTTTTTGTGTTCAGCCTTCTAAAACCCCTTTTAAAAGGCGAATGACCGTGGCCTTATCTGATGCTCGAAACAGCTCATTTCTCAGCACTGTGGAGTGTCTCAGGCCCTTAGTGTAGGATACCAGATGCTTGCGCATTTCCCGAAGACCGGCATCCTCGTTTTTTAGCAGTGATAACAATTCAATATGCTCCAGGGCTGTTTCAATTTTTTCCTCCGCGGTGGGTTTCTCCCGAATCTCACCGGTTTTTAAATAATGGTCAATTTCCCGAAAAATAAAGGGATTGCCAATGGCCGCTCGCCCGACCATGAGACCCTCCACGCCCGTGGTTTCCAGGGCTATTTTTGCCGCTTCGCCACTGACAATGTCACCACTGAGAATAATTGGAATCCCGGCATTTTTTTTAACCTCTTTGATAATGGACCAATCGGCCTTTCCTGAATAATAGGCTTCCCGGGTTCTTCCGTGAATGGTCAGGGCTGCTGCCCCGGCATCCTCAACTCCTTCTGCAATCTCCCGAATATTAATGGAATCCTCATCCCAGCCAATCCTTGTTTTTACAATCACGGGCTTGTTCGATGCCTGAACCAAAGCCCTGACCACCTGAAAAAACAATTCCGGAGTTTTCATCAAAGCCGATCCTTCACCATTTTTGGTGATTTTCGGTGCCGGACATCCTGCGTTAAAATCAAGAAAAGCATGTTCTGTTATATTAATATAACGTTCCACCACTTCTCCCAGAATCTCCGGATCTGACCCGAAAATCTGAATCCCCACCGGAGCTTCTTTCTCGTTTGTAATCATGAGCTCCGCGGTTTTATGATCTTTATAATAAAGTCCCTTTCCACTGATCATTTCTGTAAAGACCATCCCTGCGCCATAGGCTTTTGACATAAGCCGAAAGGGTAAGTTCGTATAGCCTGCCATAGGTCCCAGAATCAATGGTGTTTTAATGTTAATATTTCCTATTTTAAATGTTCTATTCATCATACCTGTTAGCAAATCTCCCTAAAAAGTAATTTTGTCTGTCACCCTTTGCAATTTTTATCATAAATAATTTTTAGCCCCTTAAGTGAGAGCTGAGGATCGTATACGTCAATGGCATCTGTTTCCTGATGAAAAAGCCGCCCATAGCCGCCTGTGGCGACAACCTTCATATCAGGAGTTCCTGTTTCCTTTTTTATTTGTTTAATAATATACTCGACCTGGCCAATATATCCATATACTAATCCGGCCTGCATACTGGTTACCGTATCCTTTGCCAGAATAGAAGCCGGCTTTTTAATTTCGATATTTGGCAGCATTGCTGCATTTTTCCAGAGAGCATCAATGGAGATCTGGATTCCCGGAGTGGTAACTGCTGCTGCAAAAGCACCGTCAGAAGTAATATAATCAAAAGTAGTTGCTGTTCCAAAATCAATGACAATCACCGGTCCGCCATAAATATTATAAGCAGCAACTGCATCCACTACCCGATCAGCTCCAACTTCTGCAGGGTCTGAGGTATGAATGGGCATTCCGGTTTTTATTCCCGGTCCTACTACCATGGGCACTAAGCCTATGAATTTTTTAATCCCATTATTAAGTGAATACATAATATTTGGAACCACCGATGCCATAATCACACTGGCTATTTCTTCTGATAGAATGCCGCTATTTTCAAAAAAGGACTTAATGAGCACCCCATATTCATCTGAAGTTCTTGGAGTTTTTGTTACAAATCGCCAGGAATGAAGAATCTTATCCCCTTCAAGCACGGCCAATTCTGTATTGGTATTTCCGACATCAATTCCTAAAATCATTATTGTCCTCCTTCAAGCTCTTTTCTCGATTTTCAATAGGGCTTTCTCTATAAATCGGCTCCTATCCACAATGAAACGCTGATGGATTGCTTCCCCGATTTTTTCAATGTTATCCCATGCTTCCAATTCAATGGTCACGCTTCTTTTTTCTTGGGATATCACTGTTCCTTTAATTGTGACCTTCATTCCAATGGGTGAAGCTGCCAGATGCTTAATTTGAATTTCGGTTCCAACGGTTGTTTTTCCCTGATCAATTGCTTTTTCAAGACCTTCGAAAGCCGTGTTTTCCATCCAGGCTACTAATCGCGGGGTTGCTAGAACCTTTTCTCCTCCGCTTCCCATTGCCAAAGCGGTATCCTCCTGGGTTACCTTAAACTGCTTTTCATAAATTGTTCCAACCTTTATGGTTTCCATTATTTTCCTCCTGATTATTCGACTATTTTAACCTAAAAAAAAAACTGTCGCAAAGATCTTGCAACAGCCTCTTTCGGGTGTTTCATTATTTTATCTATTCAATTTCTGCTTCAATTTCAACTTTGACTATTTTTTCATCATCATGTTTTTCATCGAACATGGCTCTGAAATCTTCTCCGGTAATGGTTCTTTCGTCAAGGAGTCGCGCTGCCACTTCTTCAAGCTTTTCTTTATGCTCTTCAAGAATGGCACAGGCACGTTCAAAAGAATTTTCTACAATGGTGCGAATTTCCTTATCGATGACTGCTGCCACCTCTTCACTATAGTTACGGGATCTGCCTAAATCCCGGCCCATGAAGACTTCCCCGCTATCAGGATGTCCATAGGTTATGGGACCAAGGTGTTCACTCATTCCCCATTCAGTAACCATGCTTCTGGCAAGGCCAGTTGCACGTTCGATGTCATTGCTTGCGCCGGTACAAATATCTTCCAGAGCAACCTTTTCACCGGCTCGGCCTCCAAGGAGACTTGTAACCATATCTAAAAGTTTGCCTTTACTCATGTGCTGAGCATCTGTGTCAGGAAGTGACAGGGTATAACCGGCTGCCATTCCCCTGGGAACAATGGAGATTTCATGTACGGAATCGCAATTTGGAAGCAGGTGCATCACAATGGCATGTCCGGCTTCATGGAAAGCCGTGATGATGAGATCTTCCTGGACCATAACCTTGCTTTTCTTTTCAGGCCCGGCGATCACTCGCTTAATTGCCTCTTCAAGCTCAACCATGGTAATTAATTTTGCATTTTTTCTGGCAGTCAGTATGGCTGCTTCATTCATCAGGTTTTCTAAATCTGCTCCGGTAAAACCGGGGGTTCCTTTAGCAATCACGCCTAAATCAACTTCCGGTGCCAAAGGCTTTTCTTTTTTATGAACATTAAGTATTTCCTGACGACCTTTGACATCCGGAATACCAACGGTAACCTGACGGTCAAACCGACCCGGACGGAGTAAAGCAGGATCCAGAATATCGGGACGGTTCGTGGCGGCAATAACAATAATACCTTCATTGACACCAAAACCATCCATTTCAACCAATAGCTGATTCAGGGTTTGTTCACGTTCATCATGACCACCACCCAGGCCGGCACCACGGTGACGTCCAACAGCATCAATTTCATCAATAAATAAGATACATGGTGCACTTTTCTTGGCGGTTTCAAAGAGATCCCTTACCCGGGAAGCTCCAACCCCAACAAACATTTCCACAAAATCAGAACCACTAATGGTAAAAAAGGGCACTTCGGCTTCCCCGGCTACCGCACGGGCAAGAAGCGTTTTCCCTGTTCCAGGAGGTCCGATCAAAAGAATCCCCTTTGGTATCCGGGCTCCCAGTTTTCGATAGCGCTCTGGCGCTTTTAAGAAATCAACCACTTCTTCCAGCTCTTCTTTTTCCTCATCGGCACCTGCCACATCTTTGAAAGTAACTTTTATGTCACCTTTCACCTGAAGCTTAGCCTTGCTTTTTCCAAAGGACATGACTTTTCCGCCACCGCCGCCAGCCTGTTGACTGAAGACAAGGAAGAACACAACCATCAGAATAATAATGACTACCGATGGTATCAGTGAGATCCACCAGGAATCCTGCTGTTTGGCAATGGTAACCTTCACATCATTCTTTAACACATAGGGTGTAACCTGCTGATCAATGATAAATTGTGGCACCACTGCCTCAAAAGCTTCCCCGCTTCTGAACACACCCTTTACATTTGCATTGTTAATCTCAATTTCTGCCACCTGGTTATTTTCAAGGTTCGTCAGCAGTTCACTGTAAACAATGGTTTTGACCGTATTCTTTGCGGGATTTAAAAAGGTCACTGCAACAATAATAATTAATAAGATTGCCAGATAAAATCCGATCATTTTTAGATATTTATTCAAAGATCATCACTCTCTCTCATAATATTTTTTTCTCTTCATTATTTCTTTGGTCGATATTGGTATATTTCTTTTTTTAAAATTCCAATATATGGTAAATTGCGATACTTTTGGGCAAAGTCAAGGCCATAGCCTACCACAAATGCATCCGGGATTTCAAATCCGATATAATCAGCAACCACATTCTGTTCCCGACGCCCGGCCTTGTTTAAAAGCGAACAAACTTTGACTTCTACCGCTCCCAGGCTTGCAAAACGCTCTAAAAGATATTTCAGAGTGTTTCCTGTGTCCACAATATCCTCAACTAGAATAATCGTACGCCCGCGAACATCGACGGATAAATCATTTTCCAATTGAACAACCCCGCTGCTTTGTGCCGAACTGCCGTAGCTAGATGCTTTTAAAAAATCAATTTCCATGGGAATGGTAATCTTTCTCATCAAATCCGATAAAAAAATACCACTTCCTTTGAGAATCCCGATAAGAATAGGATTCATTCCATCATATTCCTCTGAAATTTTTGCTCCCAGCTCGCTGACACGCTTTTCCAATGCTTCTTCATCAAGCAAAATTTCCTGTATATCGGCTCTCACATTTTTCTCCTAACATAAGGTAACTTTTACCTTTAAAATATTTTTTGACTCCAAATCTGCTAATAGCCGCTTGTTAATGCCATAACCAATAATCCAGAGTATCTCCGAATCCATTGCCAGAAGGGGGATTGCATCACGTAAATTTCGATCAATTTTTTTGTCAATAAAATATTTTTTTATCATTTTTCTTCCGGAAACCCCGACAGGATGAAAAAAATCGCCCTGCCTTCGACTACGTAAATACAGTACGCATCCTATTTTATCATAATCAAAATATTTTTCACTATGATTTTCAATTTCTTTTGAAAAAAAACAAGAAATTTCCTTGAATTGTTGCTGATTGATTAATTTTGTTTCTAAAACTAACCGTTGTTTGGAAAAAATCCAGGTTTTGTCAGGTAATATTTCGATGGGGGTGATGGATTTATCGATTTCTGCTTCTTTTATTGTCACCATAACCTGTTCATAACGCCGGCTTAAACGAATATCGCGAGGTAAGTGGAATTCCCATATCGTTTTATCGCTTTTTAATAAACTATAAAACGCAGTGATATGATTGTACTCAATTTCCATTAAACTTCCCTTAAGTTTATAAATAGCGCGACGCAATATTTCTTTTTGGACCACCGGTTTTTCGCAAAGCCAGAGATCGCGATTAAGAAATACTGTTTTGTCTTCAACTCTAAGAAGCCGTTTTTCAACCTCATTAACATAGTCTTCAAAAAACGTCTCATATTCAAGCGCAATTTTTGTAAAATCATTAAAATGAACTTCTGCTTTAGGATTGATCTCCCGGATCATCGGCATGATATCAAGACGTATTTTGTTGCGGGTAAAATCCTTCTGAAAATTTGTTGCATCGGTTCGGTAAGCCAAATGATTTTCCTGACAATAGTCAAGAATCTCTTTCTTTTCCAAACACAAAAACGGACGTATAAAAAGGCCATCTCTGATGGATTTAATTCCCGAGACCCCTTTAATTCCAGTGCCTCTGATCAGTCGCATTAACAGAGTTTCCGCCTGATCATTGATGTGATGGCCCATGGCAATTCGATTGTAGCTGTTCTCTCCGGCTATCCACTTAAAAAAATCAAAACGTTCATTACGCCCTGCCGCTTCAATGGATATCTTTTCTTTTACTGAAATTCTTCGAATATCCCGTCGTCTTGAGAAAAATGGAATGGCTTTTTCCCGGCAAAATTTTTTCACAAAGTCTTCATCCGCATCAGCCGCTGCTCCCCGAAGACCGTGGTGCAAATGAGCAACACCAATACAGATTCCAAAAGCCTTAGCGTATTTATCCAAAAAATATAATAAAGCCAGCGAATCTGCTCCACCTGATACTCCGATGAGGACATGATCGCCAGCTACTAAAATTCTCTGTTCTTTAATATAATTGATTATTTTTTTTTCCATGGCATCACCACTTCAACAATTTTGCTAAAAAAATGGTGGTCGCAATAGGGCTCGAACCTATGACCCCCTGCTTGTAAGGCAGGTGCTCTCCCAGCTGAGCTATGCGACCACGAAAAAACCGGATTATTTAATTCAGGATGCGAATCCCTTTGCGATTTACCTGTTACTGAATCTATATTTTAACCGAATTTATTATTTTTTGGTGACCCCTAGGGGACTTGAACCCCTGTTACCGCCGTGAAAGGGCGGTGTCTTAACCGCTTGACCAAGGGGCCATATATTGAATATTATTTTTAAATTATGGTAGCGGCGAACGGAGTCGAACCGCCGACACTACGGGTATGAACCGTATGCTCTAGCCAACTGAGCTACGCCGCCATAAATAAGTGATTTAAAATTTGGTTGCGGGAGCAGGATTTGAACCTACGACCTCCGGGTTATGAGCCCGACGAGCTACCAAGCTGCTCCATCCCGCGATGTTAAATTGGTTGTTAAAAAGTGGTGCCGAAGACCGGAATTGAACCGGTACGATCGTTAGGATCGCAGGATTTTAAGTCCTGTGCGTCTGCCAGTTCCGCCACTCCGGCATTAATTTCGTTTCGCCGCTCTCTTGAGGGACAAGTGTTATTATACGCCCTTTCAAAAACAATGTCAAGCTTTTTTACGATTTATTTTATTTTGCAAATCACCGCTCTTTGTTATCTCTGAACGTGTCATTTACACGAATTCTCATTTTACAACATTTTAATTTCAATGTCAATATTTTTTATGGCATTTTTTATTTTTTTCCCATTACAAAATGGCGGTATGCCGCACCTTCAAGGTTGTCATAATCAGAAACGGTGAAACTTTTTTCCCCGGTCACTTTAAAAACATTAAGCAGAATGAAAGCTCCTGCCAAAATAATATCCGCTCTTTTCGCTTCTAAACCGACAATATGCTGTCGCTCGGCAATGGTTTTTTTTGATAATTCTTCAATCATGACTTCCAGTTCATCCCGGGTAATAATACTCTCATGAACTTTTTCGCTGTCATAGATCTTCAGCCCCTGTTTAATGGTTGAAAGGCTTGTGGCTGTTCCACCGATACCAATAAGCCGATACGGTCTTTGTGGTATAAAATCTTTGATTTCTTTTATCAGCTCTGCATAGATGTCCTCATTGAGTCGTTCAAGCTCCTGAAAGGTCGGCGGATCCGAAAAAAGGTATTTCTCAGTTGCCCGGACACATCCCATGTTCAGGCTGATCATTTTTTCCAGTTGCCTGTTTTCGCCAACAATAAATTCAGTACTTCCCCCACCAATATCAAAAATCAGCAGCTTTTCATTAAAACTTTGCGAGACCCCGATAAAACCAAGTTCCGCTTCAGTTTCTCCTGAGATCACTTCAATGTCAAGCCCCAGTCTTTCTTTGACCTGATCGGTAAATTCTTCGGTGTTCTCGGCATCCCGCATCGCACTTGTTCCAAAAACATAAAATACTTTTACATCATAGTCTTCTGCGGCAATGTTTTTGTACTCTTCCAATGCCTCTAAGTTTCGTTTTTGAGCGTCGGGATGAAGTTGACCGGTACGATTGACGCCCTGGCCCATTCGGGTATATCTGACTGTTTTATTCACCCGAAACAAATTCTCATGATCATTTCTGAAGATAAGCATCCGGGTAGAGTTTGTTCCGATATCAATCACCGCAACATTATCTTTAATTTTTTCCGACTCTGTTTCATTGTTTTTTGTTTCATTTTCCAATTGTCTGGTCATTGCTTGCGCCATCCTTTCCAGCTTCCACAGGAATCACAATCACTTCGTCCGGATAATAGAGTCCCAGGTATTTACGGGCAACGAATTCCACATAGCTTTTACTGCCTATTTGCTTAACCTGCTCGTCTAATTGATTGCTTCTTATTTTTTCTTCCTCAATTCTTTGAACAAGCTGACTTTGCTGATCCTGTAATTCATAAAACTTTATGGCATTACTGGCAAAAAGATAGGCCGTAAAACCAAATATAAATACGAGCATCATTATTATCAGTAGCCGCCGCCTAATAAATCGTTTCTTTTTTTCAGTCATTATCTTTCACCATTTTTATTTTAGTCCTTTTATATTTCTCGATACATATCTGTTGCATGATCCTTTGGCGCATGTTCTAAAAGTTCAAGTACTTCCACCTTTTGTTCCCCATCGCCATAGCGTATTGTTATAATATCGCCTGGTGATACTTTGTCTCCGGCCTTGACTACCTTTCCATTAATGGAAATTCGTCCACCGTCACAAGCCTCTTTACCGACCGTTCTTCTTTTTATAATTCTTGCATTTTTTAAAAATTTGTCTATTCTCATTTTTTTCCTCGGTATTCCCATGGTTTCAGATAATTAAATTCTGATAAAATAAAAAGCCAGGGCATTGCCCTGGCTTTTATTTTATCACTTACTGATTAATTTCGTCTTTAAATCCTTTGCCTGCTTTAAAGCCAGGAGCTTTTGAAGCGGCTATTTGGATAGGTTCTTTTGTTCTTGGATTCAGACCGGTGCGAGCTGCACGATCTCTCACTTCAAATGTTCCAAAACCGACCAAGGATACTTTATCTCCATTTTTTAAAGTATCAACAACTGAATCAAGAAAAGCACTTAGTGACTTTTCTGAATCCTTTTTCGATAAACCTGACTTTTCAGCCATTACAGTAATTAACTCTGATTTGTTCATTTTTTTTCCTCCATTATTTAGTTTTCCAGTATTCTATGTTTAACATTATAAACGTGTTGCCCTGTATATTACAAGTTTTTTTTGTTTTTTTCTACTTTTTCCACTTCTAAAGCCCTTTTGCCCGGTTCCAGATGGCATCTAATTGATCTAAAGTGTAATCATTCAAGTTCTTTTTCTCCTGATTTCCAATTTTTTCCATTGTTTCAAAGCGACTGATGAATTTTTTCGTGGCTTTCCTTAGGGTCATTTCCGGTTGAATTTTAAGCAGACGCGCCACATTAACAACGGTAAACAATAAATCCCCAAGCTCTTCCTCGATATGTTCTGAATGATTCTCCCTGAGTGCTTCCCATAATTCAGCTGTTTCCTCGGTAATTTTGTCCATAGCAGGCAAAGCATCTTCCCAGTCAAATCCGACTTTTGCAGCCTTCTTCTGAACCTTAAAGGCCTCCATCAATGCCGGCATTGCCTTTGGAATATTTTTCATTTCCCGGGAAATCTGATGGTGGGATTCGCTTTTTTCCTGGGGTTCACTTTCGTTTTTTTCCAGACGTTTAATGGCATCCCAATTTATTTCAACCTTTTTAGGATCAAAGTCAGCTTTGTCTGAAAAAACATGGGGATGCCTTCTGATCATTTTTTCATTGATACCCTTAATGACATTATTCATGTTAAATCGACTTTTTTCGCTTCCAATTTCCGCATGAAAAACAATTTGAAACAGCAAATCTCCTAATTCTTCAGTGAGATTCTCCCAGTCCTCGTTATCAATGGCTTCAATCACTTCATAGCTTTCTTCCAGGAGACAATTTTTCAGGCTTTCGTGGGTTTGAATCCGATCCCAGGAACACCCATCGTCACTCCGAAGGGTCTTCATTATGGCAAGAGTACCGTTAAAACCGATGTTTCCATTCTTTTCAGCCGGAACATAGAGACTGGTAAGATGATTAATTTCATCCACCCAATCCAGCTCATAAAGAGAAATTTCTTTTACTATTTCTGCCCCGGGAATGCCTGAATTAATAAGGAGCACCACTTTTTTTTCAGGATCGTAGATCTCCATCAGTCCCAGCTTTAGTTCGGATGCCATGTGTTTATCATAGACCTGGGTTATTAATAAACCAACCCCGGGATCCGGTGGATTCTGTTTAAAATCAAAAGCATCCATGATTTTAATGCCCTGGATCGGGTCTTCTTCCAGGGCATTCATGGTCACATCCACAAAGCTTACCCCGGGACTGATATAATAATCCACCCCTTGAAGTTTTGCAACTTTTATGAGTATCTCAACGGTTTTTTCTCCGAACAGGGGATTCCCCGGCACCGCGTAGACAATGTCCTGTCCTTCTTTTGCCACCATCATGAGTTTTTCGACAATCTTTTCGTAAACATCCTCAAAGGATTCTTCTGTTTCATAAAAAGCATCAAAACTTTCATAGGAAATTTTTTCTTCCCGAATAAAATCCATGACCGGATGGATTTCTGTCCGAAAGAAATTTTTATTAGGACTTTTAAGTAATGCTAATGTTTCAAGGGTTATCTGACCGGGGTTTCCCGGTCCTAACCCGACAATATCAATGCGTGACATGGTTCACTTCCTTTTCTGAAATTAAATCTTAGCGCCGTTTTCGGGGTTTTTTTCGACCTGGAACCAATCGGTTGATGCGATCATACACAACAAGGAGACGCTGATGCCCGGGGAAATATCCGATTTCCTCTTCGGTAATTCCTTTAATGAAAATCATGATGATCCCATATACACAAACCGCAACAACAAAGGCGATAACAAGCCCTAAAAAGTTCCCGGCAATGGATGAAACAAAGTTAAATGCATAAAAGGTAATCAGCCCCATTATAACCGCGGCAAACAAGGGCTTAACCAGGGTATGGAATAAATCGATGCGTACTCCGGTAAAACGCCTGACTGACAGGAAATTAGCAACCGTTAAATAGACAAAGGTGATAATGGTGCTGAGCACAATCCCATAAATATTAATGGCCGGAATGGCCAGGAATATCCAGCCGGTGATAAACCGGATAATAATGGCCACCCCCAGGTTAATCAGAGGCACCCGAAAGCGGTCAATGGACTGGAGGATACTCTGGAAAGTATTTGACAGCATCATAAAAATAGTCGCAAAGGATAGAGTGCTTAGTATTTGAGCCCCGTAAGGGGATCCCGGAAACAAAAGATCAAAAATTCCATAGGACAGCACCGATAATCCAATGCAGGATGGAAATGCCACGAGTAAAATAATACGAATGGACAAACTGATTTTTTTATTCGTTTCCTCACGATCCCGTAGCGCATACGACCTGGAAATCGTTGGTATCATTGCAATTGCCAGGGTTCCGCTGAGAATCAATGGCAAATTAATGAGAATTTCCGCATTGCTGAAATCCCCGAACATAATGGTCGCATCAACTGCCCCAAACCCTGCTAATCCAAGTCTTGTAACGTAGATAAATGAGTCGATGGTAGAAAACATTGAAACCAGTGCCGAAGTCAATGTGACCGGAATTGAGATAATCAGCAATCGTTTTAACAGGGCCTTATTTGAGCGTTGCCGCCTTCCTGTTCTTTTTTTAAGAAGACGACGGTTATCCCTCACAAAAGTCCGATAAAGATAGCCCAGTAATATGGCTGCCGCAAACCCACCGGCAGTGGCGCCAAAAACAGCACCGCCCACACCCATACCAACCCCAAAATTTGCCACGAAAATCCAGCATAGGAGCACTCCGAGAATAACCCGAACAATCTGTTCAACGATCTGGGAAATCGCTGTCGGGGTCATAATCTCAAACCCCTGGAAAAGCCCTCTATAGGCGGAACAAATTGAAATAAACAGTGGTGCCAATGCAATCGCTACAATGGCCGGGTAACTTTCCGCTGTCCAGTTGGCGGTTTCAATAATCCAATCTGCTCCAAAAAATAAGAACAGACTGGCGGCGCATCCCATCGTGACAAGCGCAATAAATGAGAGCTTAAAAACCCGATGGGCAGTGGCATATTCCCCTTTGGCAATATTTTCCGAAACCATTTTAGATATGGCCAGAGGTATCCCGACGGTTGATACCATTAACAATAATTGATATATATTGGTAACATTCGCATAGATTCCATTCCCATAGCTTCCAGCCATTTGATACAGCGGAATCTTGAAAAAGAGACCCAGCAGCCGGGAAAATATTCCGGCAGCAGCTAAAATGCTGGCACCTTTTAAATAATTGGATGTTTTATCTGACATTGATAATCCTCTTTAAAAATATTTTTCTGGAACACCATAATGTTGATGTTCTTCGCAGATTGTTTTTTATTATATCCTTTTAATCAAACTGTGGCAATATAAAAGCACTGGAACATGTTCCAGTGCCTGGCATTTTTATTTAATTAATTCTATTTTCATAAACTTTTACATTTAAGTCTTTTTTTAGTTGAGTGATATAGGTTGCCAGAGGTGTCACAATATCATTCATTTCAATTTTTTGTTTTTTCAGCAGGTCTGCCGTAAATTTCGAGTAATCGGCCGCGGCCTTTTCACTCTTAGCTGCTTCGGTAACCTCTGTTTTCTTGTCTTCTAAACTTGGAATCTGGCCTTGTGTTTTATCATATACATAGATAATATGATATCCGTAATCTGTTTTTACCGGCTCACTCACGCCACCCTTTTCCAGCGCAAAAGCGGCTGCTGAAAATTCAGGCACCATCTTTCCAGAGGTAAATGCCCCCAAATCCGTGGCTTCTTTAACGCCATCCACTGTTTTATATTTTGCGATGAGGGCATCAAATTCTTCGGTTGTTTTCACGTTTTTAGCTTCTTCGTAAATTTGTTTAGCCAATGTTTCATCCGTGGCTAAAATATGTTTTGCTGAAACCGTACTGGTGTCATAGGATTGTTTATTGTCCTCATAATATTTTTTAACGTCACCGTCACTGACTGTGACCTTGCTTGCTAATTCCGACTGAATGACTGTATTTGCTGCTGCAGCTTTGGCATCCTGTTGTTGAAACTCCCGGAATTTTGCCACTGTCAGATATTTTTGATCGAGGTATTTTTGCAGTGCTTCATCTCCCGGTATCAGAGTATTCACAAACGCAGTCTGACTTGCCACATTGCTGTCAATGGCTTCCTGTGGCACCGTTAATTTATTATCCTCAGCGTATTTAATCATTGCCTTTTGTTGAGCAATGGTATTAAATATGGTTTGGTTGGTGGTTTTCACAGTCGCTGCATCTGTTGCCAGCGGTTTTTGCGTTTGATAATAAGTGAGCAATTCTTCATTGGCTAAACGATAATTATAGAGATCTTTTTTTATATCTTCGCCATCAATTTTGCCTACTACAGTGTTTAATTCTTTGCTGGGATCGGCTCTTAATGCCGTATCGTAATTTGTTGACACCGTATTGGCAACCTCGTTATTAACAATAAATTTTGTCATAAAGGCTTCAAAGGATGCCGCATCTGTATTGTATGTTGCCAGGGTGGAATTGTATTTATCCTCCCCAACCATGGTCGTTTTAAGGTTAGTGATCATGGTTGCCGCCTCTGTTCCAAGAGCAGCTTCATCAACAGTGACCCCATCTTTTTTTCCCTGGGCGGTCATGGTTTCTACTCTGACTAAATCATCTAACACATCTTTTTTAAGCTGGACAAACTCTTTTCCTGTCGGTAAGGTCTGTCCATTGGAATCAAAATACATCTGGTAATAAGCCATGTAATTATTAAATTCTTCTTTGAGTATTTTATTTCCGTCAACTTCTGCCACTGTCTGTTGTTTATCCTTCTCAGGATCCACATTAACCAGACTGCATCCAGAGCCCAACAAACTGACAAGGATTGTAACTGCCAGTAATATAACCAATATCTGTGATTTCTTTGTTTTCATATAGCTCTCCTCATATTTCATAAAATCTTAATTAGTGTAACATAAAACTGTTGCCAGTATAACATAGAACCGTTTCTTTTTTTCTTAATTTTTTTCAGGAGCCAGCATTTCAAGAAAATTGCCCAATTCCCTTAAAAAGACCTGATCCTGTTCATGTTTTAAGACAATCCGCCAGCGCAGCTGCTCCCCCTTACCGGCGTTAAACTTAATATTATACTGATCAAAAAGTTGTTTCATCAGTTCAGGTTCCGGTATGGGGACCTCTCTTGAGCCATCAAACGTAAAGAGAACACTGTGACCGCGGTCACGAATCTCCGTCATCCCCAGGGATCTTCCCAAATGCTTGATCATTGCCAGAGCCATGAGGTTATAGACACCATCCGGGATTTCTCCAAAACGGTCTAAAAGCTCATCCTCCAGCTCATCATAATCTGCTTTTGACTTAACATAGGATAACTTTTTGTAAATGGCATACTTGAGTTCTTCATTGCTGATATAGTTTTCGGGAATATAACTGCTCACATCCAAATTGATAATAAGTTCACTTGGAATAAAGGCCTTTTCATCACCCATTCGGCGCTGAACGGCTTCCTCAAGGATCCGACAATAAAGTTCATAGCCGATGGTTGCCAGATTTCCGGACTGGGCTGACCCTAAAATATTTCCTGCCCCTCTTATTTCAAGGTCCCGAAGGGCAATCTTAAAGCCTGATCCAAAGGCAGTAAAATCTTTTATGGCTTTTAAACGCTTCTGCGATATTTCCGAAAGCACTTTTGGTTTGTGGGTCACATAGGCATAGCCCTGAACATCTGAGCGCCCGACCCGGCCACGAAGCTGATACAATTGGGAAAGCCCCATTTGATCACCGTTATCAACAATAAGGGTATTGGCGTTTTTTATATCCAGTCCTGATTCAATAATCGTTGTGGTTACCAGCATATCATAGTCTTCTTTAAGAAAATCCACCATAATATCTTCAAGGTCCGGACCCGACATCCGTCCGTGAGCCACCACAATCCGCGCTTCCGGCACCAGTTTTTGAAGCTTTCTGGAAACCTCGAAAATATCGTGAATGCGATTGTGAACAAAGAAAATCTGTCCCTGCCGACTGAGTTCCCGTTCAATGGCATCTTTGACAATAGCCGGGTTGTATTCCATGACATAGGTCAGAACCGGTCGCCTGCCGGCTGGCGGTTCATCAATAACACTCATATCCCGAACCCCTACCATTGACATGTGAAGGGTCCTGGGAATAGGGGTGGCACTCAGGGTCAGAACATCCACGTTTTCCTTAAGCTGTTTAATCCGCTCTTTATGCCGGACCCCGAATCGCTGCTCCTCGTCGACAACAAGCAACCCTAAATCTTTAAAAATTACATCCTTTGATAACAGGCGATGGGTTCCGATAATCAGATCCATTTGTCCCGCTGCCAGTTCTTTTAAGGTTTGTTCCTGCTCTTTTTTTGTTTTAAATCGGCTCAGGAGTCCGATATTTACCGGGTATTTTTTAAATCGATCGATTGCGGTCTGGTAATGCTGTTGGGCCAGAATAGTGGTTGGTACCAGCAGTACCACCTGCTTGCCTTCCATTACGGCCTTAAAAACAGCCCTCAGGGCGACCTCTGTTTTTCCATAACCGACATCCCCGCAAAGAAGCCGATCCATCGGCCGCGGCGTTTCCATATCCACCTTAATTTCCTCAACAGCCTGGAGCTGATCATTTGTTTCCATATAAGGAAACGATTCTTCGAATTCGGTTTGCCAACTGGAATCAGGCCCATAGGCATACCCCACCAGACTTCGTCTTTTAGCATAGAGAGCAATGAGCTCATCGGCCATATCCTCAACGGCTGCTTTCACCCGGGACTTTGATTTATGCCAGTCATTGGTTCCCAGTTGGTTGATTTTCGGTTTTTTCTCTCCGGTTCCAACATATACCTGAATGGCTTCCATTTGATCAACCGGGCAATAAAACCGGGCATCATTGGCATATTCAATGACAATCAGATCCTTAATGGTTTTGTCAATTTTAAGTTGCTCGATGCCCCGGTAAATTCCAATGCCATGGGTATCATGAACCACAAAATCCCCTTGGTTCAGTTGGGTAAACGAATCTATTTTTCGGCCCTTGATCCGTTTTCGTCTTTTTCCCGATAGGGATTCTTTTAGAATTTCACTTTGATTAATACAAACAAGCCCATCCTCCGGGAGTTCAAAACCGCTTTCCAGTTCGCCAATGGATAACTGAATTCCCGGGCTGGCCCCGGTTGTAAAATTATGGATATCAGCTTCGGTGATGAGCTGCCTTAATTTTTCAAGTCCGGCCTCATCCCGGGCGCGTAAGTTAATAATGGCATTTTTTTTGAGTTGTTCCCGGATAAATTGAGTAAACAGCGGAAGCTGTCCCAGAAAAGAATCGATATCCTTGGCTTCCATATCCAGGGATATCCCTTTTTTCCCTTTTGATGTGAACAAGTGGAGTTTTAGCTGAGCCTGGCTTTCCATGACTTTTTCAATTCTTGAAAGGGCATAAAATTTGTTCTGTTCCTCGGGGAACATAAAAAATTCATGCATCAGCGTTTCAAAATTCCGCTGGATTTTTTCCTGGAATAACACCTGAGATTCTCTGATCCGCGGGGGTTCATCCCAGATACAAACACAATCTCCCAGATAATCCACAAAAGATGCTTCGCTTTTAATAAAGGAAATCAGGGTTTCATCATGGGCACCGGGATCTTCGGTCATTCGCTCAAGTAATGCGGCATACTCCGAAACGGTGCCATAACGTTTTTCCATAAGGGCCAGAGCTTTTTTGCGTTCATCTGAATCCAGGATAATTTCCCGGCCTGGCGGTATCCGAACACGATCAACCGACCGGGTCGATAATTGTGTTTCCGGATCGAAACATCGAATGGACTCAATGGTATCTCCAAAAAATTCGATCCGATAAGCATTTCTTCCGATGGGTGGAAAGACATCTAAAATTCCGCCTCGGTGAGCATATTGTCCGCGTGCTTCAACCTGATAGACGCCGTTATATCCTAAAGCAAAAAGACGATCCACCAATGCCAGGGGATCCCATGATTCTTCCAGCCCCAGGCTAAATGCCAGTTCCCGGAACTTTTCCAGCGGCATGCATTTTTTCAGGAGCGCCTCAACGCTGGTCACCACAACTTCCTTGTTCCCCAATAAAATCATTTCGAGAACAGCCAAACGTTGTTGATTAATCTCCTGGCTGTGGACATCGGCAAAATAATCATGAATCGATTCCATGGGAAAATAAAGCACTTTTTCCTGAAGAATCTTTTCGATGGCGACCGCTTTTTTTTGTGCCAGATAATCGGTGGCCGTCACATAAAGAATCCGTTTTTCCTGATTATTGTAAATTAATCCGGTCAGTACTTCCTTAAGACTGTTATTCATATTGGAAAGGTTCACAATTTCCCCGGGTGTCAGTGCATTAAGAATAATTTTTGTCTTTTCCAACCCCAGAAGGTCCTCATACAGTAAATCCATTTGTCACTTCTTTCTTTTTCTAAACACTGATAGCCCAGGTTTTGAAACCCGGGCTTTTGATTTTACTATCTTTTTCCATATTATTTTTTAATTGTTTTCTTCTATTGCTGTGGCAGTTGGTTTTTCTGGCTTTTTGCGAACATTAATCTGGTTCATTGCCAAATCCACACCATCCTTCACGAAATAATCCACTCCCCTGGAAACCTCTATGACTGCATCTTCCATGGGCAGCAGCTCACTTTTTGCAAAACAGCCTAAAACGTAATTCACTAAATCAGAGCAGTCCTCGGGTTTACCGATACCAATCCGGATTCTTGGAAAATTCGGACTTCCCAAACTCTGAATAATGGAACGCATGCCATTATGAGTGCCGCCGCTGCCATGCTGACGGATCCGGACATCTCCGGGAGCAAGGTCAATATCATCGTAAATAATCAATAGATTTTCCAATGGGACCTCATAAAAATTGACAAGTCCGGACACACAAAGACCACTGTTATTCATAAAAGTAGTGGGTTTGGCCAGCATAATTTTCTCTCCAAACTCGCGATAAACCCCGGTTAAGCCATTTTTTTCCTTCTTATTGACAGTAACACCCTTTTTTTTACTCAGGTGATCAATGGCTTGAAAGCCCATATTATGTCGGGTCATATCATATTTACTGCCGATATTTCCCAATCCCACAATCAGATACATGATTTTCTGCCAATCCTAAACGTATCTTCCAACAAATAGCTTGCTGAGGGAACGTCCAAAATGGACATAATCAATGGCTCGACCAAACAGGGTGCCGGTGGAAAGGATTTTTATTTTTTCAATTTGTTTTTCTTCAGGAATAACCAACGTGTTTAATGTCACCAGTTCTTTAATGGATGAATCCTGAATGCGTTGGATCGCCGGTCCTGAAAAAACGCCATGACTGCAGGCTGCATAAATGGAATTAGCGCCCAGGTCCATCAGTGCGTTGGCCCCGGAAGTAATGGTTCCGGCGGTATCAATCATATCATCAATCATGATGCAGTTCTTCCCTTTAACATCCCCAATAACATTCATGACTTTGGTTTCGTTTGGACGGGGACGATCTTTATCGATAATTGCAAAAGGACAACTCAGGTGACGTGCCAGGTTACGGGAACGCTTAACACTCCCGACATCCGGAGATACTACCACCATGTTTTCCAGGCCCTTTTCTTTATAATATTCGGTAATAAGCCCGCCACCGGATAAATGATCCACGGGGATATCAAAGAACCCCTGAATCTGGTTGGAGTGAAGATCCATGGCGATCACCCGATCGGCTCCGGCTGTGGTTAACAGGTTGGCCACTAATTTTGCGGTAATCGGATCACGGGATTTTGCCTTACGATCCTGTCTGGCATAACCGTAGTAAGGGATGACGGCATTAATTCGTCCTGCTGAAGCACGTTTCATGGAATCAATAAGAATTAATAATTCCATGAGATTATGATTCACAGGGGCTCCTGTGGACTGGATAACAAAAACATCTGCACCACGGACAGATTCAAAAACATTAACCCCAATTTCTCCATCACTAAAAGAGACGACCTCTGCATTACACAGCTGTACTTCTAAATAATCGGCAATTTCATTTGCCAGTGGGAGGTTTGCATTCCCAGCAATAATCTTAATTCCACTATACTTTCCATCCATAATTTCAGTACCTCAACTTAATTTTCTTTATTCTATAATAATGACATGATTCATAAAATTAGCAAGCTTATTTTTTCAAATAACCGACCTTATTGATCTGTCGTGCTCTGGCAATGGCTAAGCTCTCTTGCGGCACATCATCGGTAATGGTGGATCCGGCAGCAATATAGGCGCCTTCCTTTACAGTTACCGGGGCAATAAGATTGGTATTACACCCGATAAACGCGTTTTTTTCCACCGTCGTCCGGTATTTTTTCTTGCCGTCGTAGTTCACAAAAACGGTTCCGCATCCCAGGTTTACATTTTCTCCAACATCCCCATCCCCGATATAAGTCAGGTGAGATGCCTTTGCGCCATCGGCCATGGTGGAATTTTTCACTTCAACAAAATCGCCGACTTTACAGTGCTTACCGATTCGGCTTCCCGGTCGTACATAGGCATAAGGTCCGACGCTGGTGTCATCATCCACAGAACTGTCTAAAATAGTTGAATTCTGGATCGTCACATGATCTCCGATTTCAGCATTAACCAAACGGCTGTTGGCACCAATCAGACAATCTTTACCAATTATTGTTTTTCCTTCCAGAATAACTCCAGGATATAAGGTACTGTCCTGTCCGACAATGACTTCACACCCAATATAGGTGGCACCAGGATCAATCATAATGACCCCATTATCCATGAGACTTGAATTAATCCGTTTTCTCATCACAGCTGCTACCTCTGAAAGTTGAACCTTTGAGTTAATGGCCTGGATATCTTCAGGATCCGGTGTCATATAGGTGCCGGTTGTTCTACCCATTTGACGCATAATCTCAATCACATCGGTAAGATAATATTCACCCTGGGTGTTGTTGGTATTGAGTTCTTTTAAGGCCAGGATCAATGTTTGAGCGTCGAAGCAATACATCCCGGAATTAATTTCCCGGATTTTTTTCTCTTCCACCGTGGCATCCCGCTCTTCTACGATTTTAAGAAGCTCATCTGCCTGGTTTTTCACCATTCTTCCATAACCTGTCGGATCCTCGAATTCTGCAGTGAGCACTGTGGCTCCATGACCTCTGGCTTCATGCTCTGTCACCAGACCCTTTATGGTTTCCGGGCGGATCAGTGGTGCATCTCCTACCAGTACAATGAGATTCCCCTGCAGGCCCTTAAAAAAAGGCAATGCCTGTAAAACAGCATGTCCTGTACCCAGCTGTTCCTTCTGGAGTATGGTAGCAATTCCGGGACAAAGGCTGGTTTTAACTTCATCAGCCTGATAACCCACAACAACAGCCACATCAGCTATTCCTGAACCTTTACTGGCATCAACCACATAATCCAGAATATTTTTTTCACAAACCTGATGGAGCACTTTTGATTTTTGAGACTGCATCCGAGTTCCCTGGCCGGCTGCCAGGATAATTGTCTTTGATTTCTTCATGGTTTTATACTCTCCAATATTATCAATTTATTAACAACAAAAAAAGGGAAATGATTCCCCCTTTTTTTATATCTTTTTATTCTTCTTCGTAATCTACTTCTAGTTCTACTTCTTCGATTTCTTCTTTGACCGGTTGGATATCATCTTCTATGGCTTTTTCGAAAGCTTTCAGTACCTTTTCCTGCATTTCACGACGGGTACCCATGTTAATGGGATGTGCGATGTCTTTAAACTCGCCATCCGGGGTTTTTCTACTTGGCATTGCAATGAAAAATCCACTTTGCCCTTCAATCACTTTGATATCATGAACAACAAATTGGTCATCAAAAGTAACCGAAACAATCGCTCTCATTTTACCTTCTGGATACGTTTTTCTTACTCTTACGTCCGTTATTTCCATTTCGTAGTAATCCTTCCCCTTTGAAATAAAATCATCTGTCTAACCTTATACACATACTATCACAAATTTATAAATATTAAAACAAAAACCTCAATTTTTTTGAATCAATAACATTTTTTTTAAGGGCTGATCATCCAGCATCCCATACCTCTGGAATAAAAACAGTGACTCCTAATTACACTCCTTATTAAATGTCCTAAATATAAGTGAGGTTTTTTGCTACTTAGAATACAGAGAAACCTTTAATCCGGCACCATCCATATCATCATCGTCCATAATAATAAGAGGAGTAAAATTGTCCACAAGCTTTTCCACCGGCAATTTTGTCACAAAAATAATACAGATCCCCATTACCTTTGCACCGACTTCTTCCATGAGATTTGTCATCCCCTTGGCAGTCCCTCCGCCTTTCATAAAATCATCAATAATTAAAACCTTTTTTCCGATTAAGTCAATGCGGCGGCTCAGATACATGGTCTTAATTTTATTCGATGAACCTGAGATATAATTAACGCTGGTGGTTGCGCCTTCCGTCACCCGATTTGATCGTCTGATCAGGCCCATGGGCACATTAAGATAACGTGCTGTTTCAAGTGCTGCCGGAATGCCTTTCGTTTCTGAAGTAACCACATATTCAATACCCTGGTCTCTGTATTTTGATGCAATGATCCGACCAATGTTTTGAGCGTATCGCGGGTTGGAAAGAATGTCGCTATAATATATAAACCCTCCCTGGATCCTGCGCCAGGGCTCAAGAAGAAGCTTTGCAATTTCATCCAGAATTCCCACTTCCTCTGATGTCGAAACTTCCGGATGATAAACCACTCCCCCTGTAGCACCTGAGAATGTTTCCACAGAACCCACACCAATGATCCGAAAAGCACTTTTAACAATAGCAACATCTTCACAAACGCTTGATTTCCCGGCATCTAAAAGATTAGTAAAATAATTATAGCTAAAGACCTCGTTGGGATGATCCGATAATATCTTAGTTATAATACTGATTCTTTCGTTTTTCTTCATTTCCCACCTGTGTTGATTTTTTTAAAAATCCGAACATTATTTTAGATATTCATAATTTTATTCATATTTTATGAAAAGCGCAAGTTATTTTTAGCCTTTACTCAAGTGAAACTCCTGTGTTATAATTTCTGATGAAGTGTTTAAAGGGGTTTATAAGGACCTCTCTGATCATTTTATTCTATTTAAGCAGGAAAAAAAACACACAAACAAATGAGTTATTAAGAATTTATTAAGAAATTCATTGTTTATTAAGGAGCTAATATTATGAAAGCACAACTTGAAAAAAAATTCAACAAACCCATACATAAATTATTCTTCATTGGCATCGGTGGAAGCAGCATGAGTGGTCTTGCCACAATGTCTTTATCACAGGGTTTCTCCATTGAAGGTTCTGATATGATTACCTCAGCCTACATTGAAAAATTAGAGGGTCTTGGCATCCCTGTACATATTGGCCATGATTATAATAATATTCCACTGGATACCGATTGCGTGGTTTATTCTGCGGCTATCCATGAGGATAATCCGGATATGATTAAGGCAACCGATTTAGGTCTGCCAAAAATTGAACGTTCGGATTTTCTCGGACTTTTTTCTCATATTTTTGATAAAACCATTGCTGTTTCAGGAACCCATGGTAAAACCACCACTTCTTCCATGGTGGCCTGTCTTCTTCACCAGGCCAATTTAAACCCCAGCCTAAGCATTGGAGGAACTCTTGACGAATTCGGTGGTAATGCGGTGGTTGCCTCAAAGGACTTTTTTGTAGTTGAAGCCTGTGAATATGTGGATAGCTTTTTAAAGACATCCCATTCCATTGGCATTATTACCAACATTGAAGCGGATCACCTTGACTACTTTACCGGCGGTCTTCCTCAAATCAAAGAATCCTTTCATAAATTCGGTAAAATTTTGCCATCAACGGGTATCATGATTGCCTATGGGGATTCCCAGGATGTTTTAGATGTTGTTAAAGATCTTGCCTGTCCGGTTGTTACCTATGGTTTAGATCCCAGGAATGACTGGCATCCGGAAAACATTGAATATGACAAAATAGGGAAACCCAGCTTTGACGTATTTAAAGGAAATGATTTTTATGGTCATTACCAGCTTATTATTCCCGGGGAGCATAATGTTCTGGATGCCCTTTCTGCCATTATCTGCGGTGACTTCCTGGGAATCCCGGTTGAAACCTCTATTATTGCCATGGCACGCTTTACCGGTGCTAAACGTCGGTTCGAATTCCGTGGTGAAGTCAATGGTATTAATGTTTATGAGGATTACGCCCATCATCCTACTGAACTAAAGGTTGTTGTGGATGCCTGCCTGAATTATGAACATCATAAGCTTTGGGTTGTTTTCCAACCCCACACTTACTCCAGAACTTTCTTTTTCTTTGATAACTTTGTGGATGCCTTTTCCAAAGCGGACTTTGTCATTCTTAATGATATTTATTCAGACCGTGAAGCCAATGACTGGAACATTTACTCTGAAGATCTTCAAAAATCCATTGAAGAAAAATATCATATCCCAACAGTGACTATTTCTGCATTTAAGGATATTGTTGATTATCTCACCGAGCATTTATGCCCCAACGATTTAGTTCTTGTTGCCGGCTCACAAACCATTAATCATGTGGCCTTTGACCTGGTTGAAAGGTTAAAAGAAATCCATAATTCTTGACTTTCTTTCATGATTAGGTTATCCTGATACTATAATTATATTATTCTTAGGAGGTTCTTATGGAGCAGTATAACAACAAAGCGACGGCGTCTCTGGTGTTAGGAATTATTTCAGTCGTTTCTTCAGTATTGTGGTTTTTTTCACTGATTGGTATTGCCTGTGCTGTTGTGGGTTTAATCTTCGGTATTCAAATCCGTAAAGCCGGTCAGTTAGAGGGTTTTAAACCCAGCGGCACGGCCACTGCCGGTTTTGTTCTTTCTATTATTGGGCTTATATTGTCTTCAGTTCTATTTTCATGTCTTTCATGTGTGGTATGTGCTGGATTATTAAGTGCACCTTACTAAAATTGATTCCCAATGCTATGAATAGACGATATCCATCGTCTATTTTTTTATTGAATCCGTTATTTAAGCATTAACGAAAGGAAGACCATGTATCCAATTATAAGATTTTTCAATTTTTCAATTCCCACCTTTGGGATTTTCTTTCTTCTTGGGGTTGGCTCCGCTTTTTTGCTGGCTATTTTCACTGCCAGAAAATATGAAATTCCCACCATGGACGCCATGTTTTTTGGGCTTTTCGGAATCATCGGCGGCATTGTTGGGGCAAAGCTTCTCTATATTATTGTTGCGCTTCCCACCTTTATTACCCATCCGGAGACGATTATTCTAATTTTCACCGGCGGTACCGTTTTTTACGGAGGTCTCATTGGCGGTATTTTGAGTGGTTTTCTTTATACTGCTATTTACCGCCTTAAACCTGTTGAATATTTCGATATGGCGGTTCCCTGTCTGGCACTTGCCCAAGGTTTTGGCCGCATCGGCTGTTTTTTTAACGGATGCTGCTACGGTGCTCCCTATGAAGGCTTTTGTTCTGTCACCTACCCGGTTGGCTCTTATCCGCCTTCCGGCATCGGACTTTTTCCGGCCCAGTTAGTGGAATCCCTTTTTCTCTTTATTTTAACCGTTGTTTTGTTATGGGTGTTAAAGAAGAGCAAAACTCCCGGTTTTACTACAGGCTTCTATTTAATCGTCTATGGCATTTTCCGGTTTATAAATGAATTCTTTCGCTCTGATCCCAGAGGCTCATTTTTGTTTTTTTCAACTTCCCAGTGGATCAGTCTGTTTGTTATCACACTTGGCATCTTGTTCCTCCTGAAAATCCCCCAAAAACTTTACGAAAAAAATTGGAAAAAATAGTTGTTTTGATTTTTTTGGGGTATAATCATTTAAAGAAATAATTTTATGGAGGTTTTATTATGAATGCGCTTCAACCCTATTATAATGGCGGGATTGGCTCTGGTTCAGGAACGGATGCTTTTTACGGTCTGATACCAGTTCTTTTGTCTGTCTTAATCGTTGTATTAATTACTGCACTTATTATCGGAATACTTTGTTATGTTTTTAATGCCATTGGTCTCTACACTATGGCTAAAAACCGGAACTTGGATCATGCGTGGCTGGCCTGGATTCCCATTGCCAGCAGCTATCTGACGGGTGAACTCATTAATGATGATGTCTCTATTGGTTCAATGCATATTCCCTATGCGAAAATATTTTTGCCACTGTCTCCTTTTGCTTTTGCTCTGATTATGAGTATCCTTGGCTTGATTCCAGTACTGGGTACCGTTTTCATCATTCTCATTTCCCTGGCCCTTAGTTTTTATCAATGCACTGCATTGTTTTGGCTTTTCAGTATTTATAGTAAAACCCATCGGGTACTTTTCCTTGTATTGAGTATTATTTTCCCTTTTATGGGACCGATTTTTATATTTGTCATCCGAAATAAAGAAGGATATGATGAACGACATCCCGAACCCGAAGAAGTATTGGAAGCCAATTATGACTCTAAATCCATTATTGCACTTTCCCTGGGTATTTTTTCGATTATCACTTGTTTTTCTTTTATAGGAGGTGCCATGATTGGTGGTGTTGGTCTGATTTTTGGAATTATCGCTATGAAGGAACGAAAATCCCTGGGACGCCCAACAGGCATGGCCCTGGCCGGTTTAATCTGTTCTATCGTCGGACTTGCTCTTGCTCTGCTTGTTTTCATTGCATGTGTCGCCTGTATGGGCATAGGTACAGCAGGGTTGTTTGGCGGTATGTTTAATAATATGTCCAATGGCATACCCAATGGAACCTATTACTGAATTTAACTTAAATGCTTGAATGCCTTTATGGCGGGTGCTCGTCATCCGCCGTAAAGGTTTCTTTTTTACAGAGAGGTGAAATTATGTTGTCTCAAGGGGAATACGGCCTGGTTCTCAGTGGCGGCGGTGCTAAAGGTGCCTTTGAAATGGGAGTCTGGAAAGCCATTCGGGAGTGTGATTATCCCATCGGTGCGGTTATTGGCACCTCGGTAGGAGCCATTAATGCAGCTATGATTGCTCAAAATAACTTTGACGCAGCCATGGAATTTTGGTCAAAGATTACAATAACTCACGTTTTGAATCTCAGTAAAACGGTCACGAATAACTATGTTGAAACTTGGTCAAAGGAAAGTTTTGATACTTTTCGCGATGGTTTTTTAACGTTACTCTTTTCCGATGGTTTCGATATTACTCCTTTGCGAAATAATCTCACCCGTTTAATCTCTGAAGAAGCGATACGGCGATCTTCCATTCGCTTTGGTTTAGTAACGGTTGATCTTACCAGTCTTAAACCCAAACAATTAATGATTGAGGATATTCCTCAGGGTCAGCTCATTGACTATTTACTTGCCAGCGCTGCCCTTCCGATTTTTCAAAAACAGGAAATTGATGGTAAAACTTATCTTGATGGGGGCTTTTTCGACAATGTTCCCATTAATTTTATGCTGGAACAAAACTTCCATCAGATTATTTCTGTGGAATTTCCAGTTCTGGCAATTCGGAAATGGGTTCGAAATAAAAATATTAAAATTATTACTGTTAATAATTCTGAGTTCCTGGGAGGAACCTTGAATTTTAATTCCAAAACCATTGACCACAGCATTCAGTTGGGTTATCTGGATGCCATGAAAACCTTCGGGGCTCTGGAAGGCAAGTATTATTACATTGATACTCAAAAAAATAATACTATTTTTAAAAGATTCGAAACCCAGCTTGGATTAACATTATCCGATACCTTGAAGCAGCAAAAGCTAATCGAATTACTTCACAATCTTAAAGCTACAGATAAAAATAATATATTGTCCGGCCTTGAAGACCTTTTGAAAAAAACCACTTTCAGAAATCGTCCTTTGGCCCTGTCTCTCCTTGAAATTACCGCAAAAAGTCTTGGGGTTCCGCGATTGGAAAAGTATTCCATTGATTTGTTCTTCCAGGCAATTTTAAAAAAGCTGGGTGCCCTGATGGAAGAAAATCTCACCCTTCTTGAAAACCCAAGAATCGTGATGGAGTTTTTATTACCCGCTAACAATAACTTCCGGCGATACAACTTTATTACCTTTTATATTGTATTTATGAGCATTCCCGGGGATCTTTCCCGTGATAAAATGAATGCTTTCCTGTGTAAATTCACTCCGGACATCTCCCTTTCCATGATTACCCTCTTTTATATCCATGAAATGCTTAAAAAATAACATAAAAAAGCCTTGAAATCCGGAGAAACTCTCCAAATTTCAAGGCTTTTATTTTTAGACAATGCTTAAACTATTTTCCACAGCACTTTTTGAATTTTTTTCCGGATCCACAGGGACAAGGTTCGTTACGGCCAACCTTTTCCTCATTAACCACTGTTTTTGAGCGCTTATACTCTTTTGTGAGTTCAGTTCGTTTCTCTTCGCTCAAAATGTTATCCCATTCTTCTAGGGAATACAGCCATTCTGCCGGTACTGCCAGCATGTTTTTATAAAGCTTTTCAAAATCAATTTCCAGCTTTATTTCTGTATCCAATGCGATTGCATCAAGATCCAGGGATGTTACAAGGCTGTCATTAATGCCATCTAAAAATCCCATAAATTGAGGAGCAATCATTTTATTTTCATTTGAAAGGCCTTCAACTGTGCCTTCAATGATCTGCAATTTATTGCTCAGTATCTTTTGGTATAATACCTTTTCATCTGCACAATATTTTTCCCAAAACTTATTTTGTTCTTCCTCAGTTTTGGAATTCTCTTCTATGTAGTTTTTCCATTCTTCATATAAACTCATTCTTTTTCTCCTCATCATTTACTAGGGTTTATTATACCTCATTTTGATCAAGAATTAAACCCAAATTTATCAAATTGTTCAGACCGGGGTTTCTCTTTGCAGAATCGGACAAGTATTGCTTTATCAGCAATTTCAGTTTACAATAGTGTTACAAAAGAATTTAAAAATAAGGGAGGTGCCTGGGTGAATAATCAGGGCGTTCAAAAAATTTTAGTAGCCGATGACAGTCCGGATATTCTTGAACTGGCAGACATTCTTCTTTCAGCCGAGGGCTATGAAATCGTCAGTGCCAAAAATGGACAGGAGGCTGTGGATCTTACCGATGATACCATTGATCTTATTATTTTAGATGTGATGATGCCTGTAAAATCGGGTTTTAAAGCCTGTGTGGAAATCCGGAAGATAACAACCGTCCCCATTCTTTTTCTAACCGCCAAAACCCAGGATTCCGATAAGGTTATGGGCTTCTCTGCCGGTGGGGATGATTATCTTTCTAAGCCCTTTTCCTGTGTTGAACTTGTTTCCAGAGTAAAATCTCTGTTGCGTCGCTATTATGTTTACCAGGGTGCCGGAATTAAAACTCAGCTCAACCTCTTCATTCTTAAGGACCTGGCTCTTGACACTGATAGTAAAACCCTGACCCGTGGGAATTCTGTGATTAACCTCACCGACATTGAATATCAGATCCTGGAACTCCTGCTGACCCATTTGAAAAAGGTTTTTTCTGCCGAAAATATATACGAAAGTATTTGGCAAGAGCCTTATTTCTATCAGGCAAATAATACCATTATGGTTCATATTCGTAATCTGCGTCAAAAAATCGAAGAAAATCCCCGGGAACCCCAATATATTAAAACCGCCTGGGGGAAAGGATATTACATTGACTAAAAAAAAATTCTCTAAAGAAAACACAGCTCCGCCAACCGAAAACCCTGAAAAAAAATTTTTTCTATTTTCCAGACTGGGATTCACCCTTTTAAAATACATGGCCATTGCGTTTGTTTGCGCCATGCTTTTTAGCGTACTCGTCACGACCTTTATAAAACCCTGGTTTACCATGAGCGAGTTTTGGTCCATTGTTATCTATAGTGTATTACCCTGTATCTTCATGCTGATTCTTCTCATTTCTCTTTTGGGAAAAAAAATACACTATATTAATGAAATTCAAAAGGGCATCCAAATCATTGAAGGCGGCAGCATGGACTATACAATTCCCATTCGAGGTCATGATGAACTGTCTTCCCTGGCCAGAAGCATTAATGAAATGCGTCGGGCTTTGGATGCGGAAATCAAATCCCAGGAAAAAGCCAAACGGGAAAATCAACAATTAATTACGTCTGTTTCCCACGATATCCGGACCCCATTAACTTCCATTGTCTGTTATCTGGAGCTTATCCAGGATGGTCGGGTAAGAGACCCTGTTAAGGAAAAAGCTTATCTTAATACCGCTCTGGAAAAGGCCTACCAGATTAAAGGTCTGATCACCAGTCTTTTTGAGCATGCTTTGGCCGACAATGGTGATGTTCCCTTTCATTTTGAAACCTACGATGGGAATATGCTTATTTCTCAAATTGTTGAAGAAATTACCTTTTCTCTAAAAGAAGGAGGGTTCCAACTGGTTGTTGAAAACTGTATTGATCAGGATTTTTCATTAACCGTTGACCTCAAACAACTGCGGCGGATCTTTGATAATCTGGTTTCTAATATTTTGAAATATGCGGATCCCAAGCAACCGGTTGATCTTGGGCTCATCCTCAATAATAAAGAATTATGCATTATTCAACGTAATAAAACAATCGCTGATTTTCAAATCTCCGGGAACACATCCGTTGACAGTAGTGGTATTGGTTTGGCTACCTGCAAAAGAATCATTGTGAGACATCTGGGTAAGATTAACTATCATCAACTCCATCATCTGTTTAAAGTCGAGCTTTCACTGCCAGTCCAACAACAAACTCCTTTTGAGTCTAAAAAAGAGCTTTAACTAAAGCTCTGTGTTCGTTGACAAACCCATCCTGGGGACAATGGTAAATCGTTGTCTGCTGCATGCTCGTACAGGCTATCGCCTGTGCGCCATGATGCAGACAACTGATATTACGATAGTCCCCAGGACTTACCTTTTAATTCTATCTACAGTCAAAGAGCTTAGCTTAGCTTTTTTTTTTGTGGCTAATTAGTGAACGTTAGTTCTTTAATAAAATATGAAACTATAGAATCAGAGAGTGCCGAAATTACCAATTGACGAATATTAGTTGCTTTGTTAAGAATTCTTAAGAATTTAAGTAACCAGATCTTAACATTTATCCTGTATACTTAAGCTATTAAATTAATTAACGTTAGAGGAGAAACTTATGAAGAACAAAAGAATCATCCTTGGTATTATTATTGGAGCAGTCATCCTGGCCGGTGGCGGAGCCTTTGTTTATGCCAGCACCCAAGCCCCAACCGCAACGATTGTTAAAACAGTACCACTGGCAAAGGGAACCCTTCAAAACACTGTTTCCGCCACAGGCGTTGTGGAAAGTGACACCCTTGTGAAAATCAGCAATAATAGCACTGATATTGTTGAGCAAGTCTATGTATCTGTTGGTGAATGGGTCGGCAATGGGGATTGGTTATACCAACTCTATAACAAAGAGACTGATACTTATACCAACATCAAATCAGATACCAGCGGTACGATCACAGCCATTAATGCCATTAAAGGCGGTATGGCAAGCGGTGAGCTTTTTACCATTGAAGACACCAACGACCTTAAAATTACCGGGAAGATAAAAGAAGCGAATTTAAACCAAATTTGTGAAAATATGACAGTCACTGTAAAATCTGACGCCACCGGAGACCAAAGTTTTCAAGGAAACCTCACTAAAATTGCCCCAACTGCAATAAAGAATGAGCCTTCCACCGGAGCAACGTCAAAAAATGCGGAATTCGAAATTGAGGTTGATCTTCCCACAGATGTACCGGGACTTAAAATAGGAATGAACACCCGATTAACGATTGTAACCGAAGAAAAAAATGACGTTTTCAGTATTCCCTTTGATGCCCTGGTTACGGATGATTCAGGAAAATCATGTATTTATATTGCCAAAGAAAACCCCGACACACCGGGTACCTGGATTGTTGAATCCATTCCCGTTAACTTGGGTTTAGAAACAGACTTGTCCGTTGAAATATCCAGTGACCAGCTCGTCGCTGGAATGGCAGTCATCAGCCAACCTCTGACGATTCAGCCAGGTGCAGCAGTTTCCCTTGAAGAAGGGCCAGTGGTTTAAATGAGAAAAAAGATCATCGAAATGAGAGGGATTGTCAAATCCTATTATCTGGGAACCTCCAATGAACTGGAAATTCTCCATGGGATTGATCTTGACGTTTATGAAGGTGAATTCTTATCCATTGTAGGCGCATCCGGGTCAGGTAAATCCACTCTAATGAATATCCTTGGGGCGTTAGACCGACCAACCCGGGGCACCTATTTTCTGGATCATCTGCCCATGGAAAATGTTAAAGATGACGGCTTATCGAAAATTCGAAATAAAAAAATCGGTTTTGTTTTTCAGACATTCAATCTTATTCCCCGTTCCACAGCTTTAAAAAACGTTGCCCTGCCCATGCTTTATGGCGGAAAGTCTCGCAGTGAACGAACAAAACGAGCAACTGAGCTCCTTAAATTAGTTGAAATGAATGACCGTTCCCATCATCGGCCCAATGAATTATCAGGGGGACAAAAGCAACGGGTGGCCATCGCCCGGGCCATGGCCAATGATCCCGCCATTATTCTTGCAGATGAACCGACCGGAGCCCTGGATACCCAAACTGGCCGTTTGGTCATGGATATATTCCATCGGCTTCATCAGGAGCAGGGTAAGACCATTATTCTGATTACCCATAACACTGAGCTGGCTCTTGAAACCCAAAGAACCATAAAGCTTCGGGATGGTTCCATTGTGGAAAACCATATGAACGGACAAAATCAGTTGGAGGGATGCTATGAATCTGTTTGAGAATATTCGGCTTGCCCTGGAAGGATTAAGAGCAAACAAAATGCGTGCGCTTCTAACCATGCTCGGGATCATCATTGGGATTGCTTCCGTCATGGCCATTTCCACCCTGGGTTCCGCCATGACCGGTTCTGTTACCAGCACCATGGATAAATTAGGCGGGAAAAATATTATGGTATCCTTAATGCCTAAGAATTATGATACGACCTCCAGTATTCAACCGGAAGATTATATCACCCAGGATCAGCTGGATGGTTTTAAGGCCGCCCATGGTGATCAGATTAAAGCAATCAGCATGACAAATACTCTCGGTTCGGGAAAGCTTAACAGTGGCTATATTCATAAGAACGTCAGCATCACCGGAGCCAACTCTGACTATCGTGTCGTCAATAATATCAACCTGATTCAGGGCCGCTTTGTTAATGATCGCGATCTGAGCAGCGCAAGAAATGTTATTATTATTGAAAAATCTCTAAGAGATAGTTTGGTCGGACTTAACGGCGATCCTATCGGTAAGGATATTTCCGTAGAAACCAGAAATGGCAATCAGTCCTATACCATTATTGGTGTTTATGAAAAAGTTACCATTGATAATCCATTATTCTATATGGGTGATGATACCCGTGTGGAATGTTTTATACCTTTTACAACCTTAAAGGCCCTTGATCCGCTATCCCCCAATACTTCGGGCTATGACAACTTTACTGTTATGCTTGGACCCCAAGCCGATTCAGCGGCCTTTACCCTCATTGCCAAAGAATACTTTAACAAAAACATGAATCCTCTATCCGACTATAAAGTTGATGTCACCAGTATGGAAGCCATGGCCAGTGAAGCAACCGGTATGTTAGGCACCCTGTCTCTTGGCATCTCAGTCATTGCTGGAATTTCCTTATTGGTTGGTGGCATCGGCGTGATGAACATTATGCTGGTCTCTGTCACCGAACGGACCAAAGAAATTGGGATTCGAAAGGCATTGGGCGCCAGAAACTCAGCCATTCGCAGCCAATTTATCATTGAATCCATTATTATCTGTCTCATCGGCGGGCTTATCGGAGTTGCTCTCGGTGCAGCTTTGGGAGCATTAGGCAGTACCTTACTCAAATTTCCGGTAGCTCCGCCTCTTGGACCCATGGTCATCGCCCTTTGCTTCTCAATGATTATTGGTGTTTTCTTCGGCTATTACCCTGCCAACAAGGCAGCAAAACTTAATCCCATTGATGCTCTGCGCTACGAGTAACGATCAGATTGTTCCTAAACCAAAAATTCAAGGCCATTATTTATCATTGTGTGCTGCATGCTCGGACAGGCTACGCCTGTTCGCCATGAGGCACACAATTTAGATAAATAATAGTCCTCGAATTTTTTTCAATACCTCTGCTTTAAGTTATATGAAAGCTTTTTAAACCTTTCGTTTCATGCTCCGGATCATGATCTTTTGATCCTGATCAACCTGTCGGGACTCTGTGATCTTCTGTAATGCTTTGTTAAAGGTAAACCTGTCCAGGGTATTGTCATTGAGATAGATCATGGTTATATCAGGGAATTTTGTGTAACAGCTGGCAATGGCCCAGGCAACCGCCATTTTCACATAGTAATCGTCATGATCAATATCATCAAAGGCTTTAAATATGGGTTTCATATAATCCAATTCCACATAATAACAAATGATCATCACCACACCAAAACGAATTTCATAGGTTTCGCTTGATTGGAGGTATGACTGTAAAAACAGCCATACCTCCTCTTTATGATTTTTAGTAAATTTAAGCCCGGTACAAAAACTGTCACATAAACCCCAGGTGTTAATTTTAGGAATAAAACCCTTTATCAAAGCCAGGCGTTCTTCCAATCCGATTTTCACCAGGCCAATGACCATCCCCTGAAGCATGATCTCCTCAAAAGAATTATCATGAGCTGTTTTCAAATAGGTTTTCCAGTCTTCTTTGGCAATTTCTTTTGCCAGCTTGCGAAGCACCGGCAGTCGCACTCCCAGAATATTTTCGGTTCCCGGTGTCAGGGCACTTGAAAATTTCCGATACTTTTCATCTGTCAGGGATAGAAGTTCGATATTTAAAGCTTCAGGAGTCAGTTTCATGTTTCCATTATCCTTTCATATTGAGAAAACCCATAGAAAATTAAATTTTTCTATGGGTTTTCTATGTAGACATACAGATAAATCAGTACCGATAATTGTTATATCGTGTTGTGTGCATCTAGGTGAACAGGCGATAGCCTGTACGAATTGAAGCATACAACTGATTAACAATTGGTCGGTACGGTCGTTTGTTGGCCCAATTTTGATTGGGGTTATTTCAGTTTCATGGGAATGCCCGAAACCGTAAAATAAGCTTCATCGGCTCGGCTTGCCACCAGCTGATTCATACGTCCTGCAATATCCCTGAAATAACTTCCCAATTTATAAGCAGGGACCAAACCCATTCCTACCTCGTTAGAAACCAGAATAAGCATTTTATCTTTGCAGACGTCCAACAGGGTTTCCACTTCTTTTTTAATGGCCGCTTCGACTTCTGCAACCTTGTCCATGGAACAGGTGTCGTAATCTATGGGAAAATCCAACATATTATTGGTGGCCATAACGGTCAGGCAGTCAAAAAGAACAATTTCAGCCTTTTTAAAAGCCGGATCCTCTTTCATGGTTTCAAAGTTTTTATACTGCTCGATAGTTTCCCAAAGAGCCGGCCGCTGTTCCTGATGTCTGGCAATGCGGTCCTTCATGCCATCGTCAAAGGGAATGGCTGTTGCAATATAAACCACTGACGTTAACTCTTCCTTTGCCAATTTCTCAGCGAAGGTGCTTTTTCCGCTTCGGGCACCTCCGGTAACAAATATTAAATAACCCATTTTATCCCCTCCACTGCTTCAGACAAGCTAAAAGCTGATTATTGTCTTTTTCCTTTTTTATGGCAATACGGAAATAGGACTCATCCAGACCCTTAAAATCCTCACAGGTTCGGATATTCATACCATGACCTTCTAAATAGGATTGAAGATCCGTCACTTTGCCGTTAATCAGTCGGCAAAGATGAAAATCCGTTGTGCTTTTAAATACCATTATAGTGTCTATTTTTTTAAGTTCATTATAAACCCGCTGGCGTTCCCTGGCAATGTAATCCCGGGTTTTTTTTTCATATTCCTTTTCATCATACACCGCTCCTGCTGCAATAAGCCCAAGAGCATTAATGGTCCAGGGTTCCTTATAGGCTTCCATGGATTTGATAATGGATTCTGTGCCTACTCCATAACCAATACGAAGGCCGGGAAGCGCGTAAAACTTTGTCAGGGATCTTAATAAAAAAACCGGATGATCGGGATTTTTAATCAAAGGCAGTCCATCTTCCTCTTCAGTAAAACCCATAAAGGATTCGTCTAAAAACCAAATAGTTTGCTTTGATGATTTTTCAGCCAGCTGGGTTATAAACTCCCGGGAATAACCACAGCCCGTAGGATTATTGGGATTACAACAAAAAATTGCCTGTGGTTTTATGGTTTCAATGGCTTTTAACAACTTTGTCGGATCAATGGTAAAATCACTTTTTTCTTCCAGAATAAAATGTTCTACTTCCCAGCCATAGAGCTTTAAAGCCCGTTCATATTCATTAAAGGTCGGTTGAATAATGAGTGCCTTTGCTGGTTCATGACTTCGGGCAAATAAATAAATCAGTTCAATGGCGCCATTTCCTAAAATTATATTTTCAGGACTTACCCCGATATCAGTTGCCAGCTTCTCAATGGTAGATTTTCCTGAAATTTCAGGATAATTCACCAATCCATCAATGCCTGCAATAAGCTTTTCTTTAATTCGCTGTGGAATCCCAAGAGGATTGATATTGACACTGAAATCAAGCATTTCAGGATTTTCTCCGTAGTACCCGCCATGTTTATTCATAAAGATCCTCCCATGCAATCAGATTATAATGAAAAAATAATGAATGCTATTATTATACTTAAAATAACCACCAGTATTTCACTGCCATACATAATACTAATGGTTTCCCGGATATCAAAGGGTACCATTTCCGTTGTAGGGTCGCCAATGGTGGGTTTCTCTAAAACTTCCCCAAAATATTGATTATTTCCACCAAGCTGAATGCCTAAAAGTCCTGCCACCACCGATTCAGGATGTCCGGAATTCGGGCTTTTGTGCCTGGTCCGATCCCGCTTATAAATCCGGTAGCCTTCTTTAATATTAAAGCCTAAAGCAATGCCACTAAGCAGCATGAATATGCTTCCAATTCTGGCAGGGATAAAATTTAAAAGATCATCAAACTTTGCAGCCGCATAGCCAAAATCCTTATAGGGTTCCTGGATATAACCGACCATGGAATCCATGGTATTGGTTGCCTTGTACAACATCACCAAAATCCCGGGATTTAGCCAGGTCACTGGAAATAGAAGCCCTAAAAACAGGTAGAAAAGAGGTGCAAGAACCCCATCAATGGTATTTTCGGCGGTTGTTTCAACTGTGGCTCGAATAATTTCTTTTCCTGAAAGCCCAGAGGTATCTCGTCCAACTAAATAGCCAACCTTAGTCCTTGCTTCCTGTAAATTTCCTGACATTAGGCCATTCTTCACTTTCTCAACTTCAACTGAAAGTGTTTTTGCCGCAAGGGAAGTCATAATCAAATATAGATTAAACAACAAATATAAAGCGATATGGACTTGATATAATAGAATCTGAATAAAAAATAGTATGCCACTTGTCAGGCCAAGAACTAAAAATAAAAGAACAAATCCCTTTGCCTTTTTATGCTTTCCGCGATTAAGTTTTTTATTTAAAAAGCCAATGGTTTTCCCCATTAAAACAATGGGATGGGGCAACCACCGAGGATCCCCAAGCCACCAATCCAGAAGTACCCCGATTATAATGAGACAAAACCAATAGCCCGCTCCTGTACCCAGGGGAAGAGCCTCATATAAATTCATAATCTTTACTCTCCAATGATTTCCATGATTTTTTTCATATCCAGGCTTGATTCTACTGTTTCTGCCAAAAGATCATATTGTTCTTCTTTAAAGGCTTTAAAATCAAAGGCGGCAGGCCCTTTTTCTAAATTCTTTTTTACCCGTAATGTTTCGATGATTTTTTCTCTAAAATCATCATTGTCAAAAATTCCATGGAGATAGGTACCCATCACTGATCCATCCTTTGAGACGACACCATCCATAGTACCATCTTCCAGAACAGCAAAACTTTTGGTATTCTCCGAGGCTTCACTTTCTCCCATATGAATTTCATAACCTTCAATCATCAGATCAGTCAGATCCATGTCCATAAAATTTCCCTGAATTTTTCCGGATGTCCGAACGGTTCGTTTTTCTTCACCGATGGTTGTGATGATATCTAATAATCCCAAACCTTCAATGGTTCCTTTAGATGATTCGACGCCGGATGGGTCCCGAATTTCATTTCCCAAAAGCTGATAACCCCCACAAATCCCAACAATGGGAATACCACACTCATGAAGGCGCCTTATTTCTCCCCCCATTTTGCTTTCCATGACATGACAGGTATCGTCAATGGTATTTTTACTTCCGGGGATCACCAGTAAATCCGGATTGGCCAACTGGAGCTCCCGTTGGTTCCTGTAATATTCCACCTTAACCTCTGGATGCATTTCAAAGGCAGTGCAATCGGTAAAATTAGAAAGATGTGGCAGATAAACCACTCCAATCGTAATAAGACCCTCACTTTTGTTATCAAACCGTTCACTGACACTATCCTCATCATCAATGACAAAGCGTTTGTAGGGAACAACCCCGAGACAGGGAATATTAATTTTTTCTTCAATCATTTGAATACCAGGCATTAATAAGGCGACGTCTCCGCGAAATTTATTAATGATGAAACCTTTAATCCGTTTTTGTTCCTCTGGTTCCAGTAGCATTATGGTACCGTAAATCGAAGCAAAAACCCCACCCTTGTCGATGTCTCCAATAAGAAGCACCGGGGCATCCACCAGTTCTGCCAAACCCATATTTACGATATCGTTGTCTCTCAGGTTAATTTCTGCCGGGCTTCCTGCCCCTTCGATAACGATCACATCTTTTCCTTCAGCCAATGTGTTATAGGCTGAAACAACCAGTTCCACAAGTTCTGGTTTATGGGCATGGTAATCCTGGGCATCCATATTATATTCAGCTTTTCCCATGAGAATGACCTGGCAACCTACATCAGAATTCGGCTTTAAAAGCACCGGGTTCATTTCCACCTGGGGTTCCATTCGCGCACATTCTGCCTGAACAACCTGGGCCCGACCCATTTCCTTACCGTCTTTTGTGATATAGGAATTCAGCGCCATATTTTGCGATTTGTAGGGTGCCACCCGATAACCCTGGTTATTTAAAATCCGGCACAGTGCGGCAGTGAGAAGGCTTTTCCCCACCGAAGAACCGGTACCCATGAACATAATATTTTTTGCCATTGTTTCTCCTTCTTTTTTCCTAATGATCTCTATCTTAATCTGCTTTTATTCCCAGGTTGACTGCGTCTTCAACCGTAGATACAACTTTGGGGTATGCTACCACAGGCCGGCGAATAAATAAAATTTTGGCTCCCGCTTTTTCTGCTGCTGCTACTTTTTCAGAAACACCGCCAACGTCACCACTATCCTTGGTGACTACAAATCCAATGTTATATTCCATCATGATCACGTAATTCATTTCTATGGAAAATGGACCTTGTATTCCAAAAATATGTCGGGGTTTGTATCCAAGATTTTCGCATTTTTTCATAACGCCTGAGGTTGGCAGCACCCGAATATACGTGCGTTCTTTGGGGAGCCCTTCAAAGGCTTCCAGCTGCCTGCTGCCGGTGGTCAATAAAACATTCTGATCACTTTTTCCCATGGCACCGATTAAATAATCCCGTGCCCCTTCATAGGTGTCATAGGATAAAATATTGGCTCCCTTGCTAATCATGTATGTAGGGCGTTCCAATCGAATGTATTCAACATTCATGGCGTCACAGGCCCAGATAGCATTTTCTGATATTTCCCGGGCATAGGGATGGGTGGCGTCAATGCAAAGTTTCACATTGTAGATGGTCATGGTTTCCCTAAGGGTAATCCCATCTAACAGTCCTGAAATTTTTGTTAACCTGGGATTACTGAGAAGTTTATCTGTGGCAATATTGGTAAGGGATGAATAACAAACCTCTTTCCCATTGGCAAGAAGGGCCTCGGTAAGCTGTCGACTGTCCAGGGTTCCTCCAAGCACCAGAATCATAGCACGTAGCCCCTTGGGGTAATCATTTTGAGATGATCTTCGGTGATATAGGTTTTTGAATTTCCAATAATAACCATAGAAAACATATCAATCTCTGCCTCGCTCATTTTTCCCAGGCTTGTAATTACATAGGATTCATCTTTTCTTTTGGCATTACGAACAATGCCAACCGGGGTTTCGGCGGCTTTGTATTTCAGCAGAATTTCCTGGGCGGCTTCAATGTTATGCGGCCGGCCTTTGCTTTTAGGGTTATAGAGACTCACAATGAAATCCCCTTCCCCTGCACAATTGAGACGTTTTTCAATCACTGCCCAATCAGTAAGAAGATCACTGAGACTGATCACCACATAGTCATGCATCAGGGGTGCTCCCAATGTGGATGCTGCCGCATTAGCCGCCGAAATCCCTGGAATAATCACAACCTCAACATCACTTTTTTTAGCTTCGACCACTTCGAGCATAATCCCGGCCATACCGTAAACGCCGGCATCCCCACTGCTGACCAGACAAATGGTTTTCCCGTCTTCAGCCAGCTCCAATGCTTTTTCACAGCGGTCAATTTCCCGACGCATTCCTGATGATAAGACTTCCTTGTCTCCAATTAAGTCTGCAATAATATCAATATAGGTTTTATACCCTATAATAATATCCGCATCCGCAAGGCTTGCCTTGGCGGCTTCTGTCATATGTTCATAAAGTCCGGGACCAATCCCTGTGACATAAATTTTACTCATGTTGTGCTCCTTCTTTTATCCACAGGCATTCAAACCCATGCTTAATATTCTTCTAACCATACTGATAGGGTAATGCCATTCAGCTTTTGTTTTTCCAAAAGACAGGTTCCAAAACCTGAGGCAATATAACCGCAGGGTTCCGATACAGCATATAAACCTGTTGTTTGAAAGACAAACTCCGAGGCTTCAAAACGGCTTTGAACCACTTGAATCATTTCATCAGGAATAATCACCTTTTTTGCCTTAAAGTAGTCACATGCCTCCTGAATACCAGTCTCATTTTCTTTCAGGCCAATGGTGGCAAAGGTTTTAATTCCCTTGTCACTAAGGGCTATAGACGCTAATGTGGATTGAATAGCCAAAATAATTTTCTTTCCAGGTGTATCCTTGCGACATCCCACTCCCAGCACTATTTTTTTAGGTACAAGCTTAACAGTTGGCACCTTCACTGAAGTCTTTTCGATCTCTCGGGAAATGATAATGAGCCCTGCATATTTTTTAAGATTACTCTGATCTGATAAAAGTTCAATGTTACCCGGGAGTACAATATCGTCAAGGTCAACGTTTGACTGATTAATCAATCCAATGGCTTCGCCGTTTAAAATGAGTGCAGTGATATCCTTGGCATCAGTAAAATCATCAATAGTGCATTGAATCTTTTCTGCCAGAACATCAACCGCCATGGTTCCCTTAACATCAGTGCCTGTGGTAATCACTGCTTTGGCACCGAATCGTTTTGCCACTAATCGGGCAGCATCATTGGCACCACCCAGGTGTCCTGATAATAGACTGATGACATAATCCCCATGGGTGTCCATCACCAGGATTCCAGGGTCTGTCGATTTGTGCCCAAGAAATGGTGCAATGGCTCTCACCACAATGCCTGTTGCCATAATGCAACATAACACATCATAGTCACTCATAATACTTCCCATGAAAGTTTCAATATCGGATTCAATGATTTTTATATTTTCTCGTGCATATTTTTCTTTTGTATAAATGGTGCAATTCTTGTCAACAAGGCATTTAACAAGATTCTCTGCCAGGCCTACCCCATCCTTGGACAGTGTAACAATGGCCCATTTTTCCCGCTTCACAGCTTACTCGATTCCCTGTCGATATTCATGGGTAAAGCTGGGATCATAAAGCTTGGATAAACTATAGTCATCCCCTAAAAAATCGCCGACTAAAATCTGAGCAGTTTTTGTAATCTTTTCATCCTTAACTTTTTGGGCAATGGTTTCCAATGTTCCCATTACAATTTTCTGATCTTCCCAGGTTGCCCGTTGGATAACAGCAATCGGGGTGGTTGGTTTGTAATGGATCATTAAGCTTTTTACCACATCATCAATCATTTGTACCGAAAGGAAAATGGCCATGGATGCCTGATGGGCAGCTAAGCTCTCCAGTTTTTCCTTTTCAGGTACTGGGGTTCTGCCTTCCAGACGGGTCAAAATAACGGTTTGAGATACATCCGGCAGGGTAAATTCTTTTTTAAGGGCTGCAGCCGATGCTACAAAGGAACTAACCCCTGGAATAACATCAAATGGAATCCCTAAAGCGTCAAGACGATCCATTTGCTCACGAATGGCACCGTAAATAGATGGGTCTCCGGTGTGTACCCGGGCAATTTTTTTGCCTTGATCTGTTCCCCGTTTAATCACGGCAATGACTTCGTCCAATGTCATGGATGCGGAATTAAAGATTTCTGCATCAGGCTTGTGTCCTGCGATAATGGCTTTATTCACCAGGGAACCTGCATAAATAATAATATCGGCTTCGTTGACAATCCGTTGGCCTTTAACGGTAATCAGCTCTGGATCTCCAGGGCCTGCTCCTACCATATAAACTGTATTCATAAATTTATTCTCCTATATTAATATTTGTCCGGCAATTGCGACATTCATAAACACAATTGTAAATTGCTTTGATGTCAGTTTTCATAAACAATTTTATAACGTATAGGCGGACATCTCGTTAGAGTGTCCGACGTATAGTGGAAAAATTGTTTCATGTAAACAGACAGCGAAGCTCACAGTACTTTCGCAATTACCTATAATACCGTCACTACATTTCTGTAACGGGTTTCGCCTTTTTTAAATGCTCTAAAAACATGTTTTGAATCCCCGGATATTCGCCAAGGCCTTTAAGAATACACTCCACTTTAAAGCGTTCATCTTCCAAAATGGTTTTCCATGAATCCTCTTCATCGCTGGCCATATCATTGGTGGCATGGTCTCCGGCCACTAACATAAAGGGTGCCAGATAGATCTTTTTGTATTTTTTCTCTTTAAGCAGCGGAATAATGTTTTCCAGTTCAGGAAAACCTTCCACGGTGCCAACGTATACATCTTCATAACCCTTCATTTTAAACATATAGTCTAAACAAGGGTAGGTGGCGTTGGCATGATGATCGGTGCCGTGGCCCATATAAACCAGAGCTTCGCCTTTTTTCAGCTTGGGCATTTCCTTCATCACAATATCCACCGTTTCTTCATAATCTTCGACGGTTGTTAATAAAGGACGACCCAGGGTCAGCGATTCAAACTCTTTTTCAAAGGCTTTGAGTTCTTTCAGGGTGATATCAAATTCATAGCCATTAATGATATGCGTGGTTTGACAATGCACATGGGTGTACCCTGCATCCTTGAGTTTCTTCAAGACTTCTTTTGGCAGGTCCACAATTTCATTGTCCCGTTTTTTCAGCTTATTAATGATCATACGAGAAGTAAAGGCCCGATAAAAATCATAATCCGGATAAGCTTTCTGTAAAAACTTTTCCGTTGCCTCAATGGTTTTTGTCCGGGTCTCAGGATAGGATGTTCCAAAACTGATCACCAGTAATGCTTTTTTCTCCATAAATCAGATCTCCTATTTTTATTTAATTGCAACAGTGCGCCGAGCTTCGCTGTCTGTTTTCATGAAACAATTTCTCCACTATACGACGAACACTCTAACGAGATGTCCGTCTATACGTTACAAAATCGTTTATGAAAACTGCCATCAAAGCAATTCAGTTTTATACTATTTCATAATTATCTGTTTATGTTTCTATTTTAAGTTTTTCAGAGCCTGGTAATTGTCCTCAATGGTTTTTTGAATATCTTCTATGGTGTGAGCCGTTGAAAGAAAAATGCCTTCAAACTGGGCTGGTGGCAGTAGGTTTCCTGCATCCAGCATGGATTTAAAGTACCGAGTGTACGCGTTAGTATCTGATGTCATTACCGCTTTGTAGCCATTAATGGGCTGGTCGGTAAAGAAGAGACAGGTCATTCCTTTAACGCGGACCATTTGGGCCTTGACTCCGGTTTTTTTTATGTTTGCTTTAAAACCTGCTTCCAGGAGTTTTGCTTTTTCTTCCAGTTCCACATAAATCTCAGGATGATCTCTTAAATAGGTTAATGTGTTCATTCCCATTTTCATGGCAATGGGATTTCCTGACAGGGTGCCGGCCTGGTAAACCCCACCGAGCGGAGCCACGGTTTCCATAATATCACGACGTCCGCCATAGGCGCCGACCGGCATTCCGCCACCGATAATTTTCCCAAGGGTGGTCATATCCGGTTTAATTCCAAATACTTCCTGGGCGCCGCCGTAGGCCAAACGAAATCCGGTAATAACTTCGTCAAAGATTAAAACCGTGCCTTCTGACTCGGTGATTTCCCGGAGACCTTTCATGAAGTCCATATCCGGCGGAACAACTCCCATATTACCGGCTACGGGTTCGACGATGATTGCCGCAATTTCTCCAGGATTTTCTCTAAAAAGAGCTTTTACACTTTCAATGTCATTATAGGTGGCAACAAGGGTGTCTCTGGCTGTTCCAGGTGTTACCCCGGAGCTGGTAGGCACACCAAAAGTCAGTGTTCCCGACCCTGATTTTACAAGAAGTCCATCGGCATGACCATGGTAACAGCCTTCAAACTTAATGATCTTATCACGTCCGGTAAAGCCACGGGCTACCCGCAATGCGCTCATGGTTGCTTCGGTTCCTGAGCTGACCATTCTTACCATTTCCATGGAAGGATAAGCCTGGGTCATCAGCTTTGCCATATCAACCTCAATGGCTGTCGGGGCGCCAAAGCTGGTGCCTTTTTCAAGGGCTTCCTGGATGCCGTCAAAATAAACCGGTGAGGCATGCCCTAAAATAAGGGGTCCCCAGGAACAAATATAATCCGTATATTCGTTACCATCAACATCATAAATCTTGGAACCCTTCCCACGGTCAATAAACACCGGGGCCATATTCACAGATTTAAAGGCCCGAACCGGACTGTTAACCCCACCGGGTATAACTTTTTCCGCTTCTATAAATAATTTCTCTGATTTTTCTCGATTCATAAGTTCCTCCCATAATGATCATATTTTTCGTCTGAATTCTTGATTTTTTTTAGGATGAATTCAGCCCAAAATTACGTTAGCTTTTATACCGGTCACACGCTCACGCTTAGTGACCTACCAAATTTAAAAAAAAATTGGGTAAAAGTGTCATTGATAGTCTTTAAGCATGGCTTGCAGTTCTTTGGCAAAGTAGGTAATGATAATGTCAGCTCCGGCGCGCTTAATGCAGATCAGGCTTTCGAAGATCACCCGGCGATCCATGAGGTTGGCATCCACAGCGTTTTTAATCATGGCATATTCGCCACTGACCTGATAAGCTGCCATCGGCAAATAGGAAAGTTCCTTGCCCCTGGCAATAATATCAAGATAAGGCATGGCTGGCTTGACCATAACAATGTCCGCACCTTCGTCGATATCCATTTCCATTTCCTTTAAGGCTTCTCTGGAATTGGCAGGATCCATTTGATAGCTTTTGCGGTCCCCAAAGGCTGGGGCCGAGTTGGCTGCATCCCGGAAAGGGCCATAAAAGCTTGATGCAAACTTGGCTGAATAAGCCATAATGGGAATGGCTTCATAACCCTCATCATCCAGAGTTTCTCGCATATGACCAATACGGCCATCCATCATATCCGATGGCGCCACCATATCCGCACCGGCCTGGGCATGACTTAAAGCGGTTCTACTCAGGGTCTTCAATGTTTTTTCCCTTTGGATATCGCCGTTTTCTTCAAAAAAGCAGCAGTGTCCATCACTTTTAAATTCACATAAACAGACATCGGTAATCACATACATGTCAGGATCCGTTTTTTTAATGACGCGAATGGCTTCCTGAACCAGTCCGGTTTCAATAAAGGCCGGTGTTGCCTCACGGTCTTTTTCATCTGGAACCCCAAAAATAATGACATAACGGATTCCCAATTCTTTAAGAGCCAATGTTTCAGCTCCCAGCATATCCAAAGACAAATGGTACTGATCCTTCATGGAGCTGATTTCTAATCGAATACCCTCTCCATCGACAATAAACAAGGGATAAACCACATCGTTCATGGAAAGCTGGGTTTCCCTTACCAGGTTTCGAATGGCTGTATTTTTTCTAAGTCGTGTTGGTAACATAATGCTTCACTCCTTAATCAATTTTTCTAGGTAATTGCCAAAGTATCGTGAGCTTCGCTGCCTGTTTTCATGAAACAATTTTTCCACTATACGGCGGACAGTTCTTCGAACTGTTCGCCTATACGTTACAAAATTGTTTATGAAAACTGCCATCAAAGCAAAATTTGTTTGTGTTTTTAAATTCCGAAGTTATCGTCTACTTTTCTGCATCCTTTAGGATGGCATCCAGCATTCCCTGAATGGTATAAGTTTCAGCTTCTATATCAACATCAATGCCTAATTCAAGACATTTTTTTGAGGTTTGGGGGCCAATGGAAACGCATTTGGCTGAGTTAATATCATCCAGATGTTCGGCTCCAATTTTTTCCACAAAGAACTCAACGGTGGTGGAGCTGGTAAAGGTGATATAATCAATTTTATTATTTTTTAACATTTCCAGAGGATCGACAGTGGCGTGATCTTCTCTGACCGTTTCGTAGGTTTGGACCTCATCCACCGGACAAATCTCTGATAACTTTTCAACTACATAAACCCGGGCATTTTTAGACCGGGGAACAAGAACTCTTGAATCCCTGGTGAGCAATGGTGCCAGGCCGTTGACCAATTCTTCACCAATATATTTTTCCGGGACAAAATCTGCAGCCAGTCCCCGTTTTAGTAAGGCGTTCTTTGTTCCTTCACCAATGGCGGTAATATGAAGCTTACCAAAGGCTCTGGCATCTTTACCGCAGCGTTTCAGCGAGTCAAAGAAGATTTCCACTCCATTGATGCTGGTGAAAATAATATGGGTATATTTCTCAAGCATCATGACTTTTTCGTCACAGGCCGCTTCGTTAATGGGAATAATTTTAATGGTAGGGTATTCAATGGGATTTCCGCCAAGCTCAACAATTTTTTCTGACATTTGTGAACTTTGCTCCCGGGACCTCGTCACAATAATGGTTTTTCCAAACAATGGTTTTTCATCAAAGAATCGGAGTTTTTGTCGTTTATTAACCACTTCTCCCACCACAATAAGGCTGGGGGCGGTAATTTTCGCCTGGGTTGCAATATCATAAATGGTTTCCAGATTGCCAACCACCACCCGTTGATAGGGAGTTGATGCCCGATGGACAACGGCCACCGGCATTTGCGCATTCATGCCGTTTTTTACCAGCTCATCGCAAATTTTCTTCAGGTTTTTGACTCCCATTAGAAAAACAATGGTACCGGTAAGTTTTCCCAGCACTGGCCAATCTAAATCTGAAGAGCCATCATAGGCATTTGATTTTAAATGACCGGTAATCACATGAAACGAGGAAACACAATCACGGTGGGTAATGGGAATGCCGGCATAGGCCAGGCCACCAATGACTGAAGTAATTCCGGGGATTACCTCAAAGGGCACACCGGCATCGTACAGTTCTTCGCCTTCTTCGCCGCCCCGGCCAAATACATAGGGATCCCCGCCTTTTAATCGAATAACGGTTTTTCCTTCCAGGCCTTTTCTGACCAGCAAAGCGTTGATTTCTTCCTGGGGCATGGCATGATTTCCGGCCCGTTTTCCCACATAGATGATTTCCGCGTTTTCCTTTGCCTCGTTTAAGAAACTCTCATTCACCAAAGCATCATAAACCAGAACATCCGCTTTTTTTAAAACACCCAGCGCTTTGACAGTTAATAGTCCCGGATCTCCGCAGCCGCCACCGGCTAAATAAACTTTTCCCGGTTTAGTATGCACTGACTGATAACACTCTTTAGCCAGGCGTTCTCCTAAGACTTCTACATCCTCAACTGGTCCTTCAACGGATCGTGTCACCACAACACTGCCATCTTCCAGGCCATAGAGACCATAAAGCTTAACAGTTTCACCCTTTATTTCGCAGTAAGCCCCAATGGGAATATGACAGCTACCGTTAAGGGCCTTGAGGAAGCCTCGTTCCCCTTTCATCTGAATAATGGTATCTTTATCACAAATGACTGTCATTAAATCTTTAACCGTTTCATTATCGTCTCTTATTTCAACAGCCAGAATTCCCTGGGCCGGTGCGGGAATAAAGGTGGTTTCCGGCAGTGCAATGGTGTGGAAGCCTTTATCCTCAAAGCGACCGATGCGTTTCAGGCCTGCTGCTGCAAGGATAATACCATCCAGGTTTTGTTCCTGCATTTTGCGAATCCGGGTGTCGATATTGCCACGAATTCCGACCACTTGAATGTCTGGTCGCTGTTTTTTTAGCTGATAGATCCGCCGTTTACTTCCGGTCGCTACAGTGGCTCCCTGAGGTAGTGCTTCCAGAGAATCAATATTATGGGGAGTAAGCAGTACATCCCGGGGATCTTCCCTTTTTGGTGGTACGGTTAAGATTAACCCGTCGGGGAGCTTTGACGGCATGTCTTTCATACTATGAATGGCCATGTGAATTTCTCCGGATAACAGGGCATCTTCCAATTCCTTGGTAAACAGACCCTTGTCTCCGATTTTATCCAGGGGTTTATTCTGGATCAAATCCCCTTTGGTTTTAATAATAACCATTTCGAAATTGATCTGGGGATGTGCCTTTGCCAAAACATCAATCAGCCATTGGCTCTGGACCCTTGCCAGGGTGCTTCCCCGGGTTCCAACTTTTATATTCATAAGATTATCTCCAATTCATCTATTGTCATATCATCCCAAAGAATGAGATCTTTTATTTCTTAAGTTTTTCTTTCAGCTCTGCAATGGAGCAGTGGGCTAAGACTTTAAGCTTTTGACTATCGTCGCCTTTTTCTAAACTTCTTTTTCGACATTCCCGAAGCAGTACGGTTCTTTCAGTATAGCTTTCATCGTAGCGCCGGGATAAATCTTCGATAATGGCTTTGGTTAAAAAAGGACTGGCGCCTTCTGTACAAACCGACAGGGTTAAATCCCCTCGCCTGATCACACTGGGAAAAATAAAATCCGAATCATCCGGACTATCCACCCGATTACACCAGATACCCAAAGCTTGACAATCTTTTTTTACCTGGGCATTAATGGCTTCGCTATTGGTTGCCGCCACCACTAAATCGATGCCTTCCAGCTGATCGCAATGATAAGTGTCTTTAATCAATTTTAACCCTTCATCCTGGGTTTTCACAAGGCAATCTGAAAACTCGGGACTCACACATACAACCCGGGCGCCATTTTCGAAAAGTGTTAAGCTGCGACGTGTGGCTACTTTACCGCCACCGACCACCAGAACCCTTTTGTTTTTCAAGTTAAACAGCAGCGGTGTCATCATTTTTTTCAACTCCTGAAATGGCTTTTTTAGGGTTTCCCGAGAAAAGATAGGTCACTGTTTTTTCAATCCCTAAAATTTCCTCTTCAGTGTCCAAAGATTTTAACTGCTTAATGGGAGCCATGACCATTTCCCGGAATTTTGACTTTACAATCTTGGCCAGATATTCTTCTTCTTTTTTTGTGAGTTCCAAATGTCTGCAAAGATTTGTTATGGTTTCTTCTGCTAAATGACGGGATTTTTCGTTAAGATCCCCCACCATATTATCAACCTTGGCATGGGTTATCCATAAAAGGAGCCCATCAATTTCCTCTTGTATTTCAATGGCGATTTTTTTTGCAATTTTCTGACGATAAACCATTGTCTCATCCATCATTTCCTTAAAATGATCAATGGTCAATAATTCAATATCGGCAACGTCGCCAATGGCTTCTTCAACATCCCGGGGTAAGGCCAAATCGATAATCGTTAGCGGTTTGACTCGCTTGGGCATATTTTCAGCCTTTAAAATGACATGAGGGGAAGCAGTTGCCGTAATAATCACATCCATTTTCGGTATGATGTCATAGCGTTTTTCATAATGAACCATTTGGACATTTTCATGAATCGCTTCACACTCATCCATATTATGAAAGGTTCGGTTGGTCATATAAGGATTTTGGAAGCCCTCGGCCTTCATGTACCTTAGCGCTAATACCCCCATTTTCCCTGACCCGATAATCAGTATTTTTTTATTTCCATAATCTTGCGGGTATTGTCGTTTAATATGTTTAACTGCCGTTGAACTTAATGACAATGGGGTTTCTGAAATTTTATATTCGGTTTTCACCTTTTTTGTAAAGGTAATGGCTTCCCGAAACATTTTTGTCAGATATTTTCCGCAGCCTTTAATGGCCTGGGATTTTTCCAGAGCATCCTTGACCTGACCTAAAATCTGATCTTCTCCCAAAATCATGGAATCCAGTCCGGTGACAACTTCATAAAGATGGACTAATGCTTCTCTGCCCTTTTTTTCAAAAAGATATGGAGCTAATGCTTCAGATTTCTCCCTGAGATAAAATTGGTTTAAAATTTCAACCACAGCATTCTCATTTCGGGTCGAAACGTATATCTCACTGCGATTACAGGTCGAAAGGATAATCACTTCTGCGATGGCCTCTTCATTTAAAAGGGTTCGGATGGCTTCGTTAAGGGCTCGATTAAGAAATGCGCCCTTTTCCCGAATGGCAAGGGGGGTATCTCGATGATTAATTCCTACTACAACCAGTTTCATCTTTTTGAACCTCCTTTTTTTGCTTTTCCACTGCGTTTTCCAGTTCAGCAATACTTCGATATCCTCTAATTCCCAGACACGCCTCGAGACGTGTCATGGTTGCCTGTTCTAAACTCGCGGTTTTCAGTGCTTCATCATTTTTAAAAACCTGGGTGGTTTCGCCTTCACAAAGGACTTCTCCATGATGGAGGACATAGGTGTAATCACAGAATTCATAAATGAAATCCATATCGTGACTGGATAAAATAATTTTCATGCCATTTCCCAATGCATTGCGAATAATAGACTTCACTCCGGCCTTGCTTTTAGGATCAAGTCCCAGAGTTGGTTCATCCATGAGCATAATCCCGGGTTCCATGGCCAAAACGCCTGCCATAGCCACTCGTTTTTTCTGACCATAGCTAAGATAATGGATGGGACGTTCCGAAATCCCAGTAACCCCGGTGGCTGCCATGGCTTTTTTTACCCGTTTATCAATCTCATCAACATCCATTCTCATGTTTCTTAGCGCAAAGGCAATATCATCATAGATACCTGAATAAAAAACCTGTTTATCGGACTCCTGGATCACCAGGCCAATCTGTTTTCTGAAAGCATACAAGTCTTTCTTTTTGTAGGAAAGGGGTTCCCCTTTAAAAGAAACGCGACCCTCGGTAGGCTTAATGAGACCGATTAACGCCGCCATCAGGGTGGACTTGCCGGCACCGTTTTCACCGATAAGAGCAATACAATTTCCCTTGCTACCGTCAACTGAAACGTTTTTCAAAGCCTTTGTTCCGTCAGGATATTGATAAGTTAAATTTTCTGTTTTAATCATGGGAAAAACCTTTCTTATAGCTTACATGAAAATCCCCCTGGTATTGCTTTAATTCCAGGGTCTGGGTCATTTCTTCATAACTTTTCACAGCCATCAGCAAAAGATTACTTAATATCATTGCAATGGATTGAAAGGTTCCTTTTAAGTTGCGATATCCAAATCGCAATTCCTGAGCAGTAGCCATTAACTTGATTTTATCCCAATAATCAAAAATAAAGCGATAGGTCAGAATAAAAATTTCTAAAAAAGTATTGCTGATATGGGCTTTTTTCATTACCCCGGCGATTTGCATCACAGGCGTGGTGTATATCAAGAAAAGCATACAGGATACGCCTGACATGGCCCGGCAGAAAACAAGGCTGGCAATGGCAATATTTTCAGGGGTAATGCCAACTGTAAGGTTAAACAATTGAAAGGAAAACAGATAATTCCCTTCCCCCTGGGAAATCGTTAAAAGCAAGGCCAGTGCCCCCGGGATAATAAAGAGTGAATCAAAAATCAGGGTATGCAGATAAACCTTCACCGGAATTTTTGCCCACAATAGCGTGCATCCCACCATAACACCAAAAACCCCTGCCATATACAGGGGTTCCTTAATAAAAAAAACAGAAAGGAGCATTATCAGGGAACCCACGACCTTTAATGTAGGGTTGGCTTTGCTGAGTCTATTGGTATGTGCAATACGATCAATCATGGTATTTTCCTTTCATCAATGCAGATGCTCAAGATGATTTATCAACTTTTGAAATATTTTTTGATTTCTTATATAAATAACCGAAACATACAATCAAGCCGCCAATTCCCAGTGCCTGCTGAAAATGAAAAAGATTTTTTTCCATATCTCCCGGCTTAAACAAGCTTTCAAACCAGGGTTTATAATTTGGATCAATGGACGTAATCGCATCGCTTCCCTTATTATCAGCCCCGGCAAACGTTGCATTGGGCAAAAGAATCTGCGGAATAATAATGAGTGCCCCGATTATTAAGACTAAAACAATTTTAGTTATCAGTGAAAGTTTCATCAGATAATATCCCCTTTTCTTTATATTTATAAATGGTATTAATCACTAATACCGTCAGTATGCCTTCAATGATGGCCAGCGGCAGTTGCGTGATTGCAAAAATCCCTAAAAACTTTGTCAGGGAAGCTATAAACCCACCAATGGGATCTGGAAACGCCAGGGCCAACTGAACCGACGTCGTTACATAGGTCATGAGATCTCCCAGAAAAGCAGCAAAAAAGATGGTTAACGGTTTGGGACAATTGAGTTTTAATAATCCTTTGTAAACACCATAGGCCACAAAAGATCCTACAATAGCCATCGAAAAGGCATTTGCACCCAGAGTGGTCAAACCCCCATGAGCAAGCAACAATGCCTGGAATAACAGGGCAATTGTTCCAACCACTATGGTTGCCCAGGGTCCAAGGGCAATCGCACCTAAACCAATTCCCGTCATATGAGAAGAACTTCCTGTGACTGAAGGCAATTTAAAAGCCGATAATGCAAAGATAAACGCAGCTGCAATAGCCAGCAATACCTTTTGTTCCGGTTTATCTTTAAATATTTTTCCCACTTTATAAAGCCCAAATGCCATGAATGGCAATGACAATGCCCACCAGAAAATTGCCCAGCCAATGGGAAGAAATCCTTCCATAATGTGCATGGCATTAACTGGCTGTGCTACAATCACCACCAGAAAGGTTAACATTACAACCATTGCAACGCTTTTCTTATTTTTTTTCATTTCTTTCTCCCGAAAATTTATAGTTCAACCATTTAAAGACTATCTTACGCTGTCCAATCAAGCAGACCCACTAAAAGTCTATAATAAATGGAAACGAAAAAAACCTCTCTTTCCATATTTCTATTGAAAAAGAGGTTAACTATTACACTTATCCATTGATCCCTACTATTGTGATGTCTCAGAACCAACTTTTGTTAACGTTACTAATTTCCCTTTTCCCTGGAAGGATATTCTAGCACTTCAATTTAGTAGGTTTCCTGACTTATAGCTTTTATTCTCCTCGCCTTCCCAGACAATACGTGCCCAGTGACATATTAAGGAGACATAACTAATTACAGTGACCGGATCGTTCTGGATTCTAACCAGATTCCCTCAATGAATTTGTTCATCCTAAATGAATTTTACATTTCTTATTTAATTGTATCTTCATTATAACATGGTTGATTTAAAAGTCCAGATTTTTTTGCTGACTGTGATACTAGCTTAAATTTAAATATAGGTCATTGCGAAATTCATAAACACAACCGTAACCTGACAGCGAAGCTCACAGTACTTTCGCAATAACCTAGACAATGCTTTTACCATTATTTTCTTTTTCCCTGCAACTTTTACACACGCCATAGATTTCAAGTTTATGACCAAGAATAGTATAGCCCATTTTTTCTTTTATCTTTTTTTCATACTCATCAAATGGACATTCATCAACCATCGTTATTTTTTTGCACCTCATGCATACAAGATGATGCTTATGCTCGAAACTGTTGAGCTCGAATAACGTTTTATTATCGCTTACCGTACTCGTTTTAATGATCAATTCATTTTCCACAAGGGTATTCAAAACTCTGTATATGGTCGATAAATTTATAGAGATCTTTTGGTTGCTGAGTGCCAGATAAATTTGATCCGCCGTTAATGGTTGGGTGCCTTCTTCCAATAGTTTTAATATCGAATTTCGGTGTTTTGTATTCTTTAAACCCTTAAGCTTTAAAGCTTCCTTATAGGTTGTTATTTCACTCATATTACTCCTCGTTTCATGACAAATCATAACGTGATTTTCCACAGTCTGCATAATTTATGGCGGTTACTTTTATTCGAATTTACTTTTAAATGCAAGGGTTAAGAAGAAAATAATTCCGGATACTAATACGATTGTCGCTCCGGTTGCGGTATTCAAATAGTAAGAGGCTATCAATCCGCTGATCCCTGAAAAAACAGCAATCATTACCGATACCAGGGTATACTGCCTCACATTACTTGTAATATTTCTTGCACCTGCTGCAGGTAATACCAAAAGTGAGTTAATAATAAGAAGGCCCACCCATTGTATTGAAATTGTGACGATCACAGCAATCATCGTTGTAAATATCATTTCAACCAGAAGTGTGTTTACCCCTCTGCTTCGTGCAAGAGATTGATTGATACTTACCATCAATAGCTTATTAAAAATGACACTCCAAAGAAAAATAACGATGATAAAAGCCCCGATTAAAATAAGGATTTCAGATGTGGTTATGCTGAGCAAATCTCCAATTAAATAGGATGAATATTTATTAAAGCTTCCACCCAGAGACATTAACACCAGCCCCAGAGCAATGGCAATTGAGGAAAAAACACCGATAATGGTATCGGTTGAAGCCCGACTCTTATTTTTGATGACTGTAATGACCAAGGCAAAAACAATTGAAAAGGCCACTGCTGCAAAAATGGGACTGACTAAACCAATCAGTGATCCAATGGCGATTCCGGTAAAAGCTCCGTGTCCTAAGGCGTCTGAAAAAAACGCCATTTTATTACTGACAATCATGGTTCCCAATAAGCCAAAAAGAGGGGTTATTAAGAGTATGGCCAAAAGAGCATCTTTCATGAAATCATAACCTGCCCATTGAAATGGTAACATAACAGTAATAAGATCATGCCATAAACTAAGCATCATTTGCTTCACCCCAGTTATTCCCATGATCACTGGATCTGTGTTTAAACCAAGTCATTCCAAATATTTTTGATGTTATTTGATTGTTGAAAACCTCATTGGGCGATCCACAGCATAGAACGGTTCCGTTTAATAAAATAACACGATCCGCATACTTTTCAACCAAATCCAAATCATGGGAAACCAAAATAATCGATAAATCATATTCTTTTCTTAACTCAGACACCGTGTCATAAAAAACCTCTAATCCATTCTGGTCAATCCCGGATACAGGCTCATCCAGTAACAATAAATCAGGAATGGGATCAAGGGCCAACGCAAGCAAAACCCGCTGAAGCTCTCCTCCTGATAAGGCCCCAATTCTTCGATTGATGAGATGTTCTGCTTTGACCTTTGAAAGACTTTCTTTCACTTTATTTCTTATATTTTTCGTGCTGAGCAACCATGCCGGGATTTTAGAATTACATACCATAAAAAGATCCAGAACACTGGTTGGGGTGCCACTGTCAAAGCTTAAATTCTGAGGAACATACCCAATTAAAGGAACGCCGCTATCCTTATTCTTTTCATCCAGGTATTCGAGTTGCCCAGTGTGCTTAACATCTCCCAGCATGGCCTTTAACAGCGTACTTTTTCCGCCGCCATTTGGTCCTATAATCGCTGTTAATTCGCCGCAATGAATATGAAGATTAACATTTTCAAGAACTTTCGTATTACCAAAGTTCACATTAAAATTTTTGACCTTTGTACAACACAAACCAGAGCACTGGTCATCGTGGATCTGCTTTTCTTTTAACTCTTCCATTATTTTAATGCCTCTTCCAGAGATTTTAAATTATTTTCCATGATGTTCAAATAATCATCATAGGCATTTTCGGTTGCCTCACCTGTAACCCCTGGATCAAGGGGATAAATCTTAGCACCGGTTTCGTTGGCAATGGTTTCAGCGGCTTTTGCAGGATATTGGGGTTCTGTAAAAAGGGCTTTGACCTTTGAATCGTTAACTATTTTAATAGATTCTTCCAGTTCTTTAGGGGTAGGCACTGTCCCAGGTTCTCTTTCAATAACATCCACGATATTGAGATTAAATTCCCTGGCGAAATATGGGAAGGCTTCATGGAAGGTTATAATATCCCGACTACTCACATTTTCCAGAGAACTGTGCATTTTTTCTTTTAAAGCCTCTAACTTAACAATATAAGCGTCTGCATTTGCTTTGTATTGTGTTGCATTTTCCGGGTCTGCCAGAGAAAGTTGATCTGCAATATTTCTTACCTGGATGATTGAATCCGAGATACTCACCCAAACATGAGGATTGTCTTCCCCGGATGGATCTTTAATGAGCTCTATTCCTTTGCTGGCATCAATAATAATAAGATTTTCCTGCTGTTTTAATATGTCACCAAGAAAGGTTTCCATTCCTGCGCCATTAATAACAAAGGCATCGGCATTCCCAACCGTGATTAAATCCTGGGGGGTCAACTGATAATCATGAAGGCATCCGGTTTGAGGTTTAGTCATATTAATAACTTCAACCGCAGGAATATCTTTGGTCACATTAATGGTTGAAATATACATGGGATAAAAAGAAGTGACAATCGTAAAGTTTTTTTCTGTTGAGGTACTGTCTGAGCTTGATCGACTCTCAACCCCTTTATTTGATCCGCATCCACTTAAAACGGTAATGGCAACGAGAATAATAATGAAAAACCCGATCTTTTTTCTGTGCACAATAACTTCCTCCAAATAATAATGATTTGCATTTGCATTTACTATTATACCCCAAAATTTTATAAAAGAACAATTTAAAGGATTAATGACAATTTATGCTAAAAAAGAAGCGTATCAAACCCTGATACGCTTCTTTTAATTGTTCTCAAATTTCTGATCAGGAAAATCTGAGCAGATGAATTTTTTCCGATATCATTGTATATGAATGAAAGTAATTTTATTTTTTTATCGCTCCTGTTTTACCAGCTTATAATAGGACTTAGCCGTCAGCATAAAAACCAGGGCATAGAATACTGCAAACACCAAAGCCGTAACTCCAGTGCATAGGATGATCAGCGAAGTTTCAGTCAGCCTAAATACAGCCAGCATTTTGATCATTACCGGTAATGCAAAGCCAACATGAATGAAAGCCACTGCCAGAGGTAAAAAGAATACCATAAGAATTTGTTTCCCAATGGTTTTTTTGACTTCTTTTTTATCCATTCCAACCTTTTGCATGATCTCAAAGCGCTCGCAATCTTCATAGCCCTCGGATATTTGTTTGAAATAAATAATCAGTACCGTTGCCATGATAAACAGCGAGCCTAAAAACACGCCAAGAAATAAAAACCCGCCAAAGAGTATATACCACTCGGACATCGATAAATATAGATTGTCCATACTTATATTTGGATTTGTTTGCGCCAATGATCCCTCCAGATTTTCCGAGAAAAGCATTTTAGCATCTTCTGTGCCCTTGAGATTAAAGAGTGTAGCAGCTTGAAGGGCATTGGACTGTTCATTTCCATTCAGGGACTGGAGCATGGTGGTCATGGTTTGTTCATCCTTAACAATGAGATAATATTTATTTCCGATGGTCAGTCCTTTTTTCTGATCCATGGGAATGGATTCCAATTCTTCTTTAACTGAGAATTGATTATTTCCAAACATCATGGAATTTTCCCCATAATTTTCACTTACCGAAAAAATCATCACCTCATTTTCAGTAAGGGTTTTATCACTTTGAGTGATGCGGTTGTAATCATCCAATGGAATCACCCAAAGTTCACTCATTGCTTCATAATTCATAGCATCTGAGTTGCTCTCATTTAAGTTATCCGGCAAAAAAAGATTGCCATCACGAATGGTCCTTATTTGATTGAAATTAAATACCAACACATCCGTCACTTCCACATTGGCCTTTGTTTTTTCTGTTGCAATCAGGCTTTGAGTGGCTAAGGGATCAACTTCACTGGCCGTTCCAATAATACCCACATCCAGGGGATAAAGATCCCGCATCATGCTTTCCTGACCGATGTACAAGGATACTGTGGTGGAGATCGTCACCAGCACCATGGTGCAAAGAATACAAATACTAGCCAGCCCAACGGCATTTTGTTTCATACGGTAAATCATGCCTGAAACAGAAATAAAATTTCTCGATTGATAATAATATTTCTTATTTCTTTTTAATAATTTTAATAGGGCAATACTCCCTGAAGTAAACAATGCATAGGTTCCAATAATGACAAACAATACGGCGACAAAGAAGAGAAAGATCGCTTCAACCGGGGATTCCACCATCAATGCAATGGTATAACCCACACCCAAAGAAATAAGCCCAATAATGGTGACGATCCAGGAGGCCTTTGGTTCTTTTTCCCCTTGTTCGCCGCCCTTTAAAAGATCAATGGGATTTGCCAGTTTAACCTGCAGAAAATTTGTCAGCAACGTCAATAAAAACACAATGAGAAATACAATGGCTGTAACAATCAATCCGAAAACATCCACACTAAAAGCCAGGGGAATCTGAAAATGAATCATCCGAAGTAATAACAGAAAGAGCAATTTCCCAATGAGTATTCCTCCCAGTAATCCCAGAACCAAACTGATCGTACTGGAAAACAAGGTTTCATAAAACAATACCCTGGCAATATGTTTCTTCTCCAGGCCTAAAATACTGTACAGGCCCAGTTCTTTTTTTCGCCGTTTAATCAGGAAGCTGTTGGTATAAAAGAGAAAAATCACTGAGAAAATACCGATAAAAATGGTACCCAGAAAAAGAATGATTTTTAAATTTTCAGAACCCGGCATGGTGTCCAGGCCCTTGTTCCCATAAATGGAAATCATGATATAAAAGGTAACAATCGAACCAATACAGGTCAAAATGTAAGGAATATATGTGTTGGCATTTTTTCTAAGATTCAGAAATGCTAATTTGGGGTAAAATAGCCTATTCAACGTCGTTACCTCCGGTTGCCAACAATGCCAGGGTAAAGGATATTTTCTGATACATGTCCTCATTGCTCATGGAACCCCGGTAGATTTGATTGAAGATTTCCCCATCTTTAATAAACAATACCCGATTGGCATGACTTGCCGCCACAATACTGTGGGTCACCATTAAAATTGTTTGCCCCAAAGCATTAATACTGGAGAATATTTTTAATAAATTCATGGCGGACTTTGAATCCAGGGCACCGGTGGGTTCATCGGCCAGGACCAGTTTAGGTTGGGTAATCAGGGCTCTCGCCACTGCCGCCCGCTGTTTCTGTCCTCCGGAGACTTCATAGGGAAATTTTTTAAGGATGTCATTAATTTCCAGCCTTTTAGCAAGCGGTTTTAACCGACTGTTCATATCATCATAGGTTTTCTGTGCCAGTACCAGGGGCAGAAAGATATTATCCTCGATGGAAAAGGTATCCAGCAAATTAAAATCCTGAAAAACAAAACCCAGATTTTCCCGTCGAAACGCTGAGATTTCACTATCCTTAATCGTTACGATGTTTTTGCCATCTAAAAACACTTCTCCGCTGGTGGGCTTATCCAGAGAAGCCAATATATTAAGCAAGGTTGTTTTCCCTGAACCGGACTCGCCCATAATGGCCACGTATTCCCCTTGATCCACAGAAAAAGTCACATTAGACAGCGCCTGAACCTGATTTCCGCCAAAACGTGTTGTGTATATTTTTTTTAAACTCCTAACCTCTAATAACCGCATGTTTTTCTCCCTTTTAGTTTGAAATTTTAATAACTTTATTTACAACTTAAGTATAATAAAAAAGAAAATGCTCGACCATCGTTTTGGCTTACATTTTCCATTTTAACCTTACAGTTTTGTAAGGTTGCCTTATAAAGCTTCAAACTCCCGGGTGGATAAATCAATTCTGACTTTTGTTCCCCTGCCAACTTCTGATGTCACCGTCATCGAATGGGATAACTTACTCAAAACCTGCTGGGACAGATAAAGGCCGATGCCGGTGGATTTTTTGTCCATTCGTCCATTATAGCCGGTAAAGCCCCGATCAAAAATCCGGAGAATATCTTCGTCGCGGATGCCTACCCCGGTATCTTCAATAATCAGGGTTTTTTCTTTTTCCTGGTCCATATAAATTGCAATCTTTCCCTGATGAGTATATTTCAGGGCATTTGACAGTATCTGTTCCAGAACAAAAACCAGCCATTTTTCATCGGTGATCACCTGACACTGTATTTCTTCCAAATCTAAAGCGATCTTTTTATTAATAAATATCATACTGTATTTTTTAACCGCCTGTTTCACACTTGAAAGCAGGTCATATTCTTTTATAATTAAATCCGAAGTCATACTTTCAAGCCTCAGGTACTGGAGCACCATTTCCACGTATTGTTCAATTTTAAACAATTCCTGTTGGTATGCCCTGGTTTGTTCACTGGGTTTATCCTCGGTTTGAAGCAATAATCCCATGGCTGATATGGGGGTTTTTATCTGATGGGCCCAGAGGGTATAGTAATCAATCATTTCAGTTTGTTTATTGTCAAACTGAAAAATCAGATCCCGGCGATTTTCAGCCAGGCATTTAATCAGATTCTGATAGTCATTTTCCAAAAGATTTTTTGGATTTGGCAATTCTTTCATATTGAATGCTATTGAAGTGATCAACCCCGATAGGATTTGATGTTTTTGATAGAACCCCACAAAGTCAATGCTAACAAAAACAGCCCCAAGGACAACCACCAATTCAAGGCTATAAACGATGGGTTCCAGAGGCAATCCATACAAGGCATAAACGATTGTAAAAATAATGATAAATAAAACAAAGACCAACAGCACTTTTAACCGACTTTTTATATATGAATAAAACATAAATCTCATTGAACTTTTCACGCTAATCCCCAATCAAATAGCCTATTCCTTTTTTTGTGGTAATAAAATCAGCAAGTCCTAATCCATCCAATCTTTTTCGAAGCCGTGTGATGTTAACCGTTAGTGTATTATCATCCACAAAGCAGTCACTGTCCCAAAGGCGTTTCATAAGGATGTCCCGGGATACTGTTTTCCCCTTATTTTCCAAAAGAATCTGAAGGGTTTTAAATTCATTTCCGCTGAGCTCTGCCTTACGATCCTCATAGGTAATACTTGCATCATTCAGATTGAGAATGGCACCCTTGTGTTCCAGGAGATTCATCTGTCCCTGAAACAAGTAGGTCCGTCTCAGCAGGGCTTGAACCTTTGCGACCACCACGCTTAGATCAAAAGGCTTGGCAATAAAATCATCTCCCCCCATATTCATGGCCATGACAATATTCATGTTGTCACTGGTTGATGAAATGAATATAATGGGAACCTTTGAGATCTTTCTTATTTCACTGCACCAATGGTATCCGTTAAAGAATGGTAATGAAATATCCATTAAAATCAGCTGGGGATCATAGGCCACAAACTCATTAATCACCTGGTGAAAATCCAGGATCGACTGTGCTTCAAATCCCCATTTGCACAGGTGGGTTTTTAAGGATTGTGCAATGATTCCATCATCTTCAATGATTAATATTTTATACATGGCTTCCCCGCTCTATTTTTATTTTTCACTGTTAATTATTTGAATTTCAGTTATTACTTTCTATTATAATTCAAATCTTAATAAATTCAAACTATGATAAACATTATGGCAAAATATTAAAGTAATAAATTA
>Ga0209748_1000050_pt1 | contig 88142 bp, 75 predicted proteins | sample BarGraIncu00421A_FD_185490 | JGI IMG/M metagenome (GOLD analysis project Ga0209748, IMG submission 185490) | Arctic peat soil microbial communities from Barrow, Alaska - Barrow Graham LP Incubations 004-21A (SPAdes) (version 2) | ecosystem: Environmental > Terrestrial > Soil > Wetlands > Peat... | reverse complement strand
TTTCGCGATCCTGCAGTATGGGAAATGCTGGAAGAAACGGTGCTTCCTGAAATGATTAAGAATCAACAGGAAGGCACTATATTACGAGCCTGGGTGGTAGGTTGTTCTACTGGCGAAGAAGCTTATTCGCTTGCCATTGTGTTTAAAGAAGCTCTCGAGAAAAATAACCCACACGGAGGTATTTCCATTCAGATATTTGCTACCGATTTAGATGATGAAGCTATAAAAACTGCCCGCAAAGGGTTATTCTCCGATAAAATTACGACCGATGTATCAGCCAAACGACTTGCCCGGTTTTTTTATGCTACCGAAGATGGGTATCGCGTCAATAATGAAATTCGGGAAATGGTTGTATTTGCCAAACACAATATTACATTGCATCCTCCTTTTACCAAAATAGACATTCTTACTTGTCGCAATTTGCTCATTTATATGGATGCTGAATTGCAAAAGAAGTTGTTAGGTTTATTTTATTATAGTATCATTTCCAAAGGATATATGGTTCTTGGAAGTTCCGAAACACTCGGGACCCTGAGCCATTTCTTTGATTCTTTGGATAATAAATTAAAAATTTACAAACGAAACTTTACAAACGAAATACCTGAATTGTTTGATTTCCCATATTTGTTTTCACGCACCAAACTAACTAACGTGGAACCTCTGATTCCGGTTAAAACAACTTCGAGTATTCAAACCTTAGCAGATCAACTGCTATTGCAGCATTTTTCACCACCGGGAGTTTTGGTAACCGATAAAGGCGATATTATTTACATCAGTGGTCCTACCGGAAAATACCTGGAACCTGCCGTAGGTAAAGCAAACATGAATATTTTTGCCATGTTGCGCGATGGATTGCAAAATGAGTTTCCGGCTGCATTCCACCATGCAATTCTAAAGAAGGAACCTGTGACCTTGCATAATATTAAAGTAGGTACAAATGGAGGTACACTATACATAAACGTCATAATTCAATGGATTGAAAAGCCCGAAGCTTTGCGCGGTATGGTGATGATCATTTTCAGGGATGTTCCAAAAATTGCCGGATGTAAAGAACCGGGAAAAAAAGGAGAAAAATCGTTTAACAACATCAAGCAACTGGAGTTGGAAAAAGAATTGCAACATGCACGTGAAGAGATGCAAATAACACTGGAAGAGATGCAGACATCGCAGGAGGAACTGAAATCGACCAACGAGGAATTGCAATCAGCCAATGAAGAGCTGCAATCTACAAACGAAGAATTGACCACTTCGAAAGAAGAAATGCAAAGTCTGAATGAAGAATTGCAAACGGTGAATGCGGAGTTGCTATCGAAAGTAGATGATTTCTCGCGGGTAAAGAATGATATGAAAAACCTGCTGAGCAGTACCGATATTGCAATGGTGTTTTTGGACAAAGAATTGAATATTCGTCGGTATACCAATGAGGCAACTAAAATTTTCAAACTGATAAAAAGTGATATTGGTCGTTCATTTACCGATCAAGTATCCGATTTGGCCTATCCCGAACTGGCTACCGATTCACTTGAAGTGTTACGTACGCTGGTGTTTATTCAAAAACAAATTACCACTTCCGATGGACGTTGGTTCTCTACACGCATTATGCCTTACCGCACTTACGATGACAGAATCGACGGACTGGTTATCACTTTTTTCAATATATCCGATCATAAACAATTGGAAGTAGAACTGAATGAAACAAGGCAAATGTATAGTTTACTTTTAAACAGATCGACCGATGTTATCATTAAATTATCAACCGCCTGGGAAATATTGGAATACAATGCTGAAGCAGAAAAATTCTTTGGCAAGAAACGAAAAAACGTTCTTAATCAAAATTATTTCCAATTACTCGTTCCTGAATCAAATCAAAAGAATACTGAAAAAGAACTAAATAAATTATTGAAAGAGGGTAAAAATACCAACTATACAATGTCTGTTCTGGCATTCAACGGTCAACTAATAAATGTTGAATGGTCAGTAAATATATTGATTAATAGCCTGAATATACCAACTGGAATGATTATTATCACAAAAAGCACAACCCAGTTATGAGTAAAGAAGAAAATTATACAGAAGCCAAATTGCTCCGAATCAAAGCGGAAGAACAGCTAAAGAAAAAACAAGATACTATCGGCATTCCTACAACCGAGCACGATGAACAATAACTATTGGACGAATTGCAGGTACACCAGATAGAACTGGAAAGGCAGAACTAAGAATTGCGCCAGGCCAATGTGTAGCAGAAATAGCATTAAGAAAATACACCATGTTGTACGATTTAGCTCCCATGGGCTATTTCACTCTCGAAAGTGATGGTACAATCATTGAACTAAACTTTACAGGTGCCGAAATGTTGGGCGACAGACGTTTTAGTTTGGTAAAGATTAACTTTAAATTATATGTTACTGATGAATCAAAACCGGTTTTTAATGAGTTTTTCGCCGGGCTTTCGCTGAGAATTCTGAAGAGTCGTGCGAAGTAAAGCTTGGATATGATAAAAATTCGTTAGGGTTTTTTTATATGGAAGCGGTAGTTATCGACGATGAACATAAATGCCTTTTGTCGTTAGTCAATATTTCAAACCTTCAGAAAGAAATTAAAAGTCATCCGGTAAATTTCTGAAATTTAAACTTATCGCCTTATTGTTGTCATTCATCTGATTATTATACAGTAATTATTCGCCTGTAAAATGATTGGGAGATATCACCTTGCAATCATTCGAACACAAATCCGGTTTTCTGGCTCAAAACATATCAAAAAGCGACAGAATCTTGCCTTTCTGTTTCTAATCACGAATACTGCCTTATAGGGTATTGTTTTTTCAACACCCGATAAAAACGTTTGCTTACCTTCCTTTTACGCGCAACAATAGATAATTTATTATTATTCAATATTTTGACATAGTATGCTGAACAGATCCCATACTGGTTTCTACTGCATTTTCATTTCGTCGTAGTGGCTTATAGAAACGTGAAGCCACTGTGAAGAAATAAAAAAGTGTTATGTAGTCTTTTATTCACAGAAGAACTTAAAGTCATCATATGAGTAGAGTCTATTCAACCCACCGAAAAACTAACTCATTGTCAATATCTAAGCTAATATATTAACTGAAACGCCCCTAAACAGGACTTTTGTAAAAATATTTAAAAAAGGTAGTTAAAATGGTTGGTGGTGTTAAATATTTCATTTATCTTTGAGGCGTTAAAATAACAATTATTGCAGATATTGGAATACAGAACGGATATACATAATAGATTATATTTTATAAAGGAAATATAATCTATTATGTATATATTGGCGTTAGCTTTGAATACAAAGTACATATATTCCGTTTTCAAGTAAATATATGGGATAGTTGTGCCATAAACAATTCGAAGTAGGGAGTTTTTAAATTTTTAGCTTTGAATAATGTTTGTTTTAAAACTGTTAGCAATTAGATTTCGTCATATTAATTGCATGTTTATTTTTCTTAATCATTTTAACAGACACACTTTTCAGGGGTAATTTTACACCCTAAATTATGTTTAGTCGTAGTTTTTTACGACATTAATTTTACTTATCCATAATTTCTTATCTTATGTTTGATGAGCAACTGTTTGATTAGTAAGTTACAATTGTGTGTTTATTTAAATGCATGGTTATTAGTAATATAAGAAGTAGATATCTCAATTATCGAATATACCTTTTCCATGATACTCGTTTTTGGGAACTACGAACTTATCTTATCAGGTAAATAAAAGATCGTAAGGTCGATCCGTATAGAGTTTTAACACCCACTGCCTACCTGAATAAATCCACTTTCCTGAAGCTGTTATAAATCTAAATATAAATCGTTTAAGTCTAGTCGTTGGTTGAATGTCATCGAAAACACGCGAAATTTTCTCGACCACATAGTTGTAAAAGATTTTTGCTATCGCCATAATAATTAGATATGCCATATTTTCGTTTAAGAATGAGCATGGTAAATGATTCCAACCAAAATCATTATTCATCACATCGAATGTTTTTTCGCTTGCACCGCGTTGATTATAATACTCGATAACTTCTTTTTCTGAACTTTCCCAGTCATTTGTCAATATAGATCGGTACTTGAAAGTGTCACCAGTAAACAAATCTAATTGATTCTCAGAGCTATCTTCACGCATTATGACTAGGCGATAGTTCTTGTCTTCAAAAAATTGGGTAAATTTCAATGAGCCTACTTCATAATTTTTGTAGTTTATCACTACTTTCTCCCATTTATCAATGGCAGTTATTTGGCTGTAAAGTTCAGCACTTCGGTTGGCTCTAATATAAAACAATTGACTGTTTTGTGCAACCACATCTATTATCTCTTTTGAATAATAATCCGCATCCATTCTTGATCGTTTCACTTTTATATCTTGATCGTCCAGTAATTTATAAGCTCTTGCAAGTGTGCCTGCTTACTCAAACTTCACATTGGCGTTCCCATCCCTATTCTCGATATAAACAATTTTATCGCCAATAGTAGCAATGCCTGAACAATAACCGTTATATTTTTTGTAAGTGCATTTAGTGTCATACTTTTCGGTTACTATAATCTGATTGTCGTAATCGAAATCATAACTACACCCTGTTTTTAATTTTTCTGTAAGTAATAATGCCTTGATATTTAATTTATTAAGATTGCTATTAAGTAATTTAAAATATATATTGATATATTTGTTAAAGCCAAATTAAAGTTGTATATTTGTCTCATAATCAACTAAGTGATAATTTGTGAGAAATATAATACTATCAGAACAAGAAAAAGCGAAATTAAAGGTTTTACAAAAAAACAGTTCAAATTCCGTTGTCAGAAGTCGTAGCCTTTTTATTCTATTATCAGATAACTTTCATTCTATTGCTGAGATATCAAGAATAACAAAATGTGACCGTCAATCAATTAGTCGTCTCTTTAATGCATGGGATTCCTCCAGTTCAAAGGACAAGCTAAAAACATTATCTATAGCACCAGGACGAGGTGCCAAACTCAAGCTTAAAGACGTTGCACATCTACTACCTGGTATGGTTGAAGAGCATAGCAGAAATTTAAATTTAGTGCTCTTCGTATTAGATAATGAATACGGAATAAAGATTTGTAAATTGACTTTGCAAAATTTTTTAAAAGGTAATAGGCTATAGTTATAAAAGAGCTTGACATTCCATCAAAAATAAACAAAATGAAGTTGAATATGCGAAAAAACAAATTGAATTACAACAACTTATAGATTTACACAACCAAGGGTACATAGATATATGTTATGGTGATGAGTCACATTTTAGCTTAACACCTAATCTACCATATGCATGGCAACATAAGGATAAACCATTATTATTACCGGCAAGTAGGTCAAAATCATTAAGTGTTTTGGGTTTAATGACCCCTAGTTGCAAACTGTTTTCTAGAACATTTGAGGGCAGCGTTGATTCTCAAATTATGATAGATTTCATTGATGAGTTTGCAGTTCAAATTAATAAACGGACTATTGTGATATTAGACAATGCGCCAATACACAAAAGTAAAAAATTCATTGCTAATATCGAACGGTGGAGAGAACTGGATTTGGAAATCTTTTTTCTTCCTACTTATTCTCCTGAGCTAAATAAAATTGAAATACTTTGGCGTTTTCTAAAGTATAAGTGGATACCATTAGATGCTTATTTAAACTTTCAAAATCTCAAAGACCGACTAAATGAAACCATAAATCAAATTGGTTCAAAATACATCATTAATTATTATTGATTACTTAATGTTGAAATTATAAGAAATACCTTGTTTGAAACATACTCTTTATTGTCTATAGCAAGTTCTTTTACTACCCTTAAAACTGTATCTGCACTTGATACAACATTGCCAGGGATTAACTTCAAATCATTACCAATATGTGTTTGAATATCTACTGCACAGTCACCTCCGCAACAAAATACATTGCTTAGATTCTTTATTACATTGCCATAAGTGTAGCCTCTAGTCGAAGTTCTGGCACCAAGTTCTTTATCAATTAGTTGACTTAAACCTGATTTGTCAAACTCGTTATTTACATACGGAATCCCTGAAAATGAGCTAACTGTTGTTGAATTTATTTGTATCTTCATGCCGTAAAAAGATTATTGTTTCTTTTTTTTGTTTGTAGCACTAAGATAGGTAATTTTTCCCAATTGTCAAAATACTAGTATGTTATTTATAATTAAATAGATACGATGCATTTTTAACGGTTTTTTAACGGTTAATTGTGGATGTAAGGTAGTATTAAAATACGAAAGAACGAATGAAGAAAATACCCATGGTAAAAATTGATTTCTATTCTAAATCCATACGTGGAAAGGTTATTGCCATCATCGTCATTACGGGTATAGCCATTGCATTATCCTGGATTATACTGCGTGTTGCTTTCGGGCAGGTTGTTGTGACCATCGAAGAAGTGTCGAAGCCGAATGATAAATTGCTTCTTTTGAATAATTTATCGAACGATATTACTCAGATAGGCCAATATCAACGGAAACTCATTTTGAAAAATCCAACAAAATCGAATCCCATCCTGCTGCCTGAATCGGAACTGCTATTCAAAAGACTGGATACCTTACGCACGTTTTGTACAGATAATGAATTACAATTACATCAAATTGATTCCATAAATGGAGTCATGACTCAATATGATGACTTAGTGGTGAATTATCTTAAACTTTATGCCGATCTTTTCAGTAATAACCCTTTGACCGAAAAAATCAAGTCGCTCACGAACCTGATCTATGCGAGTGCAATGAAAATGGATAGTAATGTAATTATTTCCGAAAAAAGAGGAATAACTACAACTACTTACGGAAGACCTATACAAATACTGAACGCAAAACCACGTGCTTCATTTATAAAACGATTTTCTGGACTGTTTAGTAATGGATCGGATAATTCAAGCAAAGAAACTCTACGACAGACAGTACAAAGCGAGCATTCTATTCACACTGATACAGTAGTGATATCACAACACGACAGTGTAAAACGTGCGATAGATAGATCGTTACGAAACTTAGATAAATACCATCGGTCGCGAAGTGTTACACTTGCAAACAGCGAACTGAACCTGATTCATGATGCTAATGGTTTTATTAACCGGATACGTGGCTTGTTACGGACAATGGAAGAAGATGAGATTGCGAAGATAAAAGACAATGATGCTGTTTTGATCAAAAACGTGCAAGCAAGTATGATAAATATAACCATCATCATGGTTTTGTTTATTATTATAACAGCCATACTGATTTATCTGGTATTTAGCGATATTGCACGCAGCAACCTGTTCCGGAAACAATTGCTAGAAGCTAAAGAAGAAGCCGAATATCTAAGTACGGTGAAGCAACGGTTTTTATCGAACATGAGTCACGAAATACGTACACCATTGCAATCTATTATTGGATTTTCGGAACAAATAATGCAACAGGACAAGCCTTCGAAAGCGTCTATTGAAGCCATCCATTATTCATCCGAACATTTATTGCATATAGTGAATGAGGTATTGGATTACAGTCGTATTGTGTCAGGTAAGTTTACGTTTGAAAAGAAACCGTTTAATATGAATAGCCTGTTGACAGAAATAGCTGCCACCATGAAGTTGCAGGCTCAAGAAAAGAATATCCAGCTTGAATATAAGAACGTAGAGTCCTATCCTATTCTTTATCTTGGGGATGCGTTCCGGTTGAAACAGATTTTGTATAACCTGATTGGTAATGCCATTAAATTTACAATCGAAGGTAGCATTTCATTGGAAGTAGAATCAACTATAAAAAATAATTCTACTGAATTTTTGTTTCGAATCAATGATTCGGGGATAGGTATATCGGAGGATGATTTGAAACGTATCTTTAATGAATTCGAACAAGCTGACTTAACAGCACAACATCCAAATGCCGGTACGGGATTAGGATTGAACATTGTAAAAGGATTGGTGGAACAACAGGGAGGAACACTTAAGGCAGAAAGCACTTTACATAAAGGTTCCAGCTTTGTGGTAACACTTATTTTCGAAAATAAGAATGAGGTTGAAAAGATTGATTTTAAAAAAATAAGAACGAATAAAACGAACTTTAAAGGACAGGTTTTGATTGTAGATGATGACCTCTTTATGCTGAAATTTTGTTCCATAATATTAAACAAATATGGCATTCAACATACTTGTCAGGCATCGTCCGAGGAACTAATACATGAAGAATGGGACAATGATATAAGCCTGATATTTACAGATATCAGAATGCCGGGAATAAACGGAATAGAACTTTGCAAATTGCTTCGCACTAAAATAAAGAAAGGAGTCAAAATAATTGCCCTAACCGCCCATGCCTTGCCGGATGAACAAAAAGCTATTTTAGAACAGGGATTTGATGGTTTGATAACCAAGCCGTTTAAAGAGGCGGATCTTATTTCATGTATCAATGAAAATTCCGGAGAAGTAACGAAACTTGATCTTTCAGCTTTGCTTACTATGTGCCTGAATGACAAGGAACTGATTCAAATGAGTCTGGTTTCGTTTATCTCAGAGACAACACAAGATCTGATAACGCTCCAACAGCTTACTGAACAACAAGACCAAAACGAAATGATGGAGATATGCCATAAGCTAGCCGGAAGAATAGGCCAGGTTGGAGATATGGCTTTGTCAGTAAAACTACGGAAGATAGAAAAGGCACTTAAACAACCCTGTGACCTAGGAACAGAAAGCGATGATCTGAGCCTGATAATGGACGAAATAAGTGACCTGATAGAAGCAGTAGAGCGGTACAGAGAACAATAATCAATGAGCTCACAGATAAAAAACCAAAAGATATTACCCTTCGATATTGTATTTTGCCAATTTCAGATAGAGGGTTTTCCTGTCGATATTGAGTAACCGAGCGGCTTTTGATTTGTTATATTTTACTTTCTTCAGGGTTCTTATGATTATTTCCTTTTCACTGGTTCCATGCAATGCCTTTAAATCAAACTCCGATTCAGAAGGATTGGCAAAAGTCTCTAAAATCATTTCTTCGGGCAGAACGATTTTTTCTATCGTATCACCTTTCGAAAGTAAAACAGCCCGTTTGATACTGTTTTTTAATTCGCGCAAGTTTCCAGGCCATTCATAGAGAGAAAAGATTTGCATCACCTCATCCGAAACATGAGTAACATTTTTCTCCAGTTCAATATTAGAGAGGGTAATGAAATGTTTGACAAATGCTTTCAGATCATCTTTCCTCTCTCGCAAGGCAGGAACAAGGATCTTAAATTCATTCAACCGGTGATATAAATCCTCGCGGAAAGTCCCGTTTCTGACTTTCAACAACAAATCTTCATTAGTAGCGGTAACAATACGTATATCTATTTTCACGGTACGATTACTTCCTATGGGTTGAATCACTTTTTCCTGAAGTGTACGCAACAATTTAATCTGCACGTCATAACTCAGGTTTCCTACTTCATCCAAAAAGAATGTTCCTTTGTTGGCTATTTCGAATTGACCTTTTTTATCAAACAGAGCTCCTGTAAATGAACCTTTTGAATGTCCAAACAATTCACTGGCTGCCAGTTCCGTGGAAAGCGCGCCACAGTCGATGGCTACAAACGGTTCTTTGGAACGTTTACTCAGGAAATGAATGTTTCGGGCTATATGTTCTTTACCAGTACCACTTTCGCCTTGTATAATTACCGACACTTCAGTTGGGGCAACAAGTTTTATGTAGTCATTCAGTTGGATGGATTTTTTGCTTTCACCTTCAACAAACAGGTTGGATTTCGTAATTGAATTTGTTTGTTTAGGTTCTTTATTGCAAATTGCCTCATTAATGATCATGAGCAATTCATCTGGTATGACAGGTTTTGTGATATAATCGAATGCCCCCATTTTGATGGCATTTACTGCAGTTCTGATGTCATTAAAGTTTGTAATGACAATAATGGGTGTTTTAATATTTCTCGATTTCAGTGACTTTATTAAATCCATACCTATTCCGTCAGGCAATCGGTAGTCAAGCAAAATAAGCTCATATTCTTTTTTCTCAATGGAAGCAACAGCATCCTTGATACAATTTTTGGCATCTACCTCATGACCGTGTTTTACCAAAAAGCCCTGCAGTATTTGAATAAAGGTTTTATCGTCTTCAACGAGTAATATAGTTGCCATAAAAGTTCCGGGATTAATTATGACCCAAAATTAATAAAAAAAAACAGGAACTGAAATACATTCAGCTCCTGTTTCATTTTAATAACACTCCTGTGTCCCTGGATTATTGTTTTACGATATTTCCGTTAGCATCAATATTGATGTTTTTGCTTTCTCCAGAAGTTGAATTTTTGAAGCTTATGATATAAAAAGTAGCTTCACCGGCTGCATCTTTTACTACATAAGCAGTTTCAGCAGTATCCCAACCCTGAGATTTGAAACTTACAGCAAGATCTTTTACCGGTTGAGGTAAATCAGCTGATTTAATTTTACTCTTAACAGGTTCAACAGTAGTTTTGGTAACCGTTGTAGTTGTTGAATCTTTTGCTGTTGAATCTTTTGCGGTTTTAACTACATTCTGAGCGTAAACCGAAGCACCAGTCATCATTAAGAAACTGAATGCAAATAACATTACTTTTTTCATATGATTTTTATTTTAATGAGTTTGACAAATGTTTGTCCTTACTAGTATAGTCAATCATCGTACCTAAACCACACAAAATCGTATCAATCTGATTATGTGTGGATTACAAATAATTGAATAAAATTTTAAATTCATTTATGGTGATTTTATCTACATACTGATTAATTATACCCAATCATGAAAAAGGTTATTGAATGATATTATTTCTTTTATGAGACCATTAATAACATGTATATTATTCATATACATGTTATTAAGTTAGTCAGTCAATCCCCATTAAAGCTTTTTTGTCAAAAATACATGATTCCCTGGTAAGTGTTAAACCATTATCATGGCAAGGTCCGGTTTGGATTAAAATAAACTAATCGGTGTTCAGGGTCATGTAAACTATGGATACTTCTGTCATAACTAAATTTTAGTTTACCGGTTGTAAACAACAGGTAAAGAAAAATATGAAAAACTTTTCAGGGATACTCCTATTCTATTAAAAACCATTTGTATAGTAGTATCCGGGCGTTTATTTATAAATTTATTCCTTTTATGTTCACCTTAAATCCGCAAATAATATTTAATGATTATCCACTAAAAGAAGTTCTTGTTTATAGCACTTCGTGCAATAAATACATGTTTACACTTCGTGTTTGGAAAAATGAGGTGCTTACTGTTTTGTACATAATTGGGATAAATAGAAAAAGTTTGTAGACATGTTTGGTTGTTGACTATATTTTATGTCAGCATGATTTTAATAATTTGTTTCAGCAGTATTTTAGGTCGACTTGTTGCATAACTGACACTATTTATTGTTGGCTTGTTGACAATGTTGTTTGTTGACATGTTGTCAAGATTGCAATACTTCTTGAGCTCAAGTTGTCAATCTATCAATCATAAAACCAACTATCAATCTAACCAGATTTATTGTTAACAAGAAGTTTGAAAAGCAATCTTTCAAGTCAATTGATACAATAAATAAGACTCGTTTCAAACTGTCTCTGTTTGTCTCTGTCTGACCACTTTTGTCCTACATATAGTTATGGCACAACTCAGAAACAGAAACTAATTTTGTGCTATCATGAAAGGAGAGAATTTCAATGAACTATTTGCATAATCTAAAGCTAATCGTATTTGTATTCAGCAAATGGCAAGTTGTATTTTGAGCTGCTTGAAATTCTTTCAGCAGCTCAAAATTACTTGCCCTTTCAGGGGAAACGCAGCCTCCGAAGTCGGTGCGTTAGAAGAAAAGTTTATGGAGCAAATAGCTCAAAAGTAAAATTTAACCAATATGAATGTTGTAGAGAATGTTGTAGAGAATAAATTGCCTCACGGACGCAAAACGGATAGGATACCCAAGAGAGATCCAGCCTCTTTCGGTACACTATAAGTCTTAATGAGGTACGAAACACAGTATAAAATGAAAGTCAAAACTCATTTCGAAGAGAAATTATCAGTTCAGAGTATGCAGTATTTGCATCGACCTATACCAATACACACAAATAACAGTCAAAATGGTTGCGAAAATAAGTTCAGGTAGTTCCATCTTTGGAGCACTTTCCTACAATCAAAAGAAGATGGATGAACAACATGCTTATGTACTTGTGACTAATCGAATGATAGAACCGGCTGATGGAAAATATAAAATCGGTATCTGTATGCGTTCGTTTGAATCGTATTTGGTTGCCAACCAAAAAACGGAAAATCCAATTTTACATATATCATTGAATCCCGACCCGAAAGATGTGTTGACCGATGACCAATATTCTGAAATTGTACAAGAGTATATGCAAAAATTGGGTTATGAATAGAAACAGGAAAAATACTATAAGTATTTTTCCTGTTTCTAAAGTTACGAGCACAAATAGCATTAACACAATATAATTTGTTATTCTATATTCTGAACATTTTCTCTATTCCCTGTAATTTGCCTGCAAGTGCCTGCATATCATTGCTTATTTTGCTATCGGTGATCCTGGCATAAATTTGAGTAGTACGAATATTTGTATGCCCGAGCATTTTACTTACAGTCTCTATCGGAACGCCTTTTGCCAATGTGATGGTAGTTGCAAAACTATATATCTCAAAAGCAACAACGGAATAAATGATGTAACATGCTGAAAGATTGGGGTAGTACGCACAAAAACGCTTTGCATTGCTACAAGCTAAAAAAGCAGATTATAGCGAAGTTCAGCGAGAGTTCCGTTACTTATCCATTACCTATTTTGGTTCGGATAAAGGAAAAGAAGAACAACCTATCTGCTGACAAGACAACTACTTTAGCCACCAAAAACCGGAAATTTTCGAGCTTTGGGGATAAAAGTAGAAAATGCTGTCAAAAGTTGATTGTTATGCGCTGAACTACTGTATTTTGCACGCCGTAAAATGACTCTATAATTAGTAATTTTAAATCACTAATAAAAAGAGTTATGAAACATGCATTAAAGGTTCTGTTCTACCTCAAAAAGAACGAAGCAAAAGAAGATGGAATGTGTCCTGTTATGGGACGAATTACAGTGGATAAAACGATGGTGCAGTTCAGTGCCAAGATGAATGTATCCGTATCCCTTTGGGATACTCCTTCGGGACGAGCAAATGGCAAAAGCAGACTAGCAACAGAGCTAAACCGAACCTTAGACAAAATCAACGTGTCTATCAATGCCCACCACAAGGAGATCTTAGAGAACAAAGGGCAGGTCACGGCTGAGCAAGTGAAAAATGCCTTTCAGGGTATTGCCACTGAACAAGAAACCTTGGTCAGGTATTTTGTGCGACATAACCAGGAGTTTAAGAAACGTGTTGGTATTAATCGCGAGGTGAGCACCTACCAACAATATGATATTTCACTCAAGCATCTGATTAAATTCCTTCGCAAGAAGTACAACCTGTCTGATATTCCATTTAGCTCACTGGACTTCTCATTCATTACATCTTACGACTTCTATCTGCGTGTTGAATTACAGCGTAAACCCAACACTATTTTGGGTATTACCCGCACTATGCGCAGGATGATAAAACTTGCAATCCATGAAGGTATTATAACCCGTGACCCATTCGATGGTTATACCCCCGAACGACCCAAAGCAGAACAAAAATACCTTACCCGTGCCGAGTTGGATAAAATAATGACTACTCCACTGGATCATCCGAACCGATACCTTACCCGGGATATGTTTCTATTCTCCTGCTTTACAGGCTTAGCGTTTCGGGATATGTGTAATCTGACCCAAAAGAACCTTGTTAGAGCCGATGATGGTGTCTTATGGATAACCACCAGCCGTCAGAAGACGGGAACGCCTTGTCATATTCCCTTATTGAAACTCCCTTTACAAATTATAGAAAAGTATAAAGGACTCACCAAAGATGATAAGCTTCTTTTAATGTTGAGCTGTGGACGCTTGAATATCAACTTAAAGAAGATAGCCAACCTTTGCGGAATAGATAAACGATTGATTTTCCATATGGGACGGCATACCTATGCGAGTGAGATTACACTCTCACAAGGCGTGCCTATAGAGAGCGTTAGCCGTATGTTGGGACATCGGGATTTACGCTCCACACAGATTTATGCCAAGATCACCAATGACAAAATCAACGAGGACATGAAAGCCCTCGAAACCCGAATAGAAAACAAATATCAATTAGCAAAATGAAATAATACCCAAAATGAGAATTTCAAATAAAAACTCTAAAATTGATAAAGCCATGAAACAGGATAGTGAAAATAGTGACAGCAACAAAAATAACAACAATATTAAAATCAATAATGATAATAACCAAGACAACAAGAATATCAAAATGAATGTCAACAACCATGACAACAAGAATAACAACACTAATAATGACAACCTCAACAAGAAACGGCGTAGCACTTTTACTGTTCTGTTTTACGTGAACCGGGATAAGGTTAAGCAAAACGGCTTATGTCCCGTTATGGGTAGGATAACCATAGATACAAAAGTTGCTCAATTCAGTACCAAAACAGATTTAGACTCTACTTTTTGGGATACAAAGACAGGCAGAGCCATAGGTAAAAGCAGACAATCCATTTTGGTAAACCGAATTATCGATCATCTTACTCAAGAGATAAATAAGTTTTATAACGAGATGGTAGACAGGCAAGGTTATGTAACCGCAGAGTTGGTCAAAAATGCGTTGTATGGTATCGGACGAAAACAAGAAATGTTGTTAAAGCTCTTTAATGAACACAACCAAGAGTTCAAGTTAAGGGTTGGTGTGAATAGAGTGGAAGATACTTACTCCTCTTACTTGCATTCACACCGTCACCTGTTCAATTTCATAAGACAGAAATATGGTATGGAAGATATTGCTCTTGACAAGCTCAACCTGAACTTTATTGATGCCTATGACTTCTATTTGCGTGTAGACAGGCAGATGAAGCAAAGCACGATATTAGGTCATCTGATAATATTAAAAAAGATGATCCGCAGAGCAATTCATCAAGGAATACTCAACCGTGACCCATTTGTAAACTATATTGCAGAGCAGCCCGAAAAGATGTGCAGACATCTGAAATCGGAAGAAATAGATAAAATCATGAAGGTTCATATAGAGTCCAAGAAGGTTTGCCATACACGGGATATGTTCATCTTTTGCTGTTTCACAGGTTTGGCATATTCGGATATACGGAATCTTTCGCAAAGACATCTGACAACACAGGTGGACGGTAGCTTGTGGATTAGCATTAAACGGCAGAAGACGAAAGGTGAATGTAATATCCGTCTGCTCAATATACCCAAACAAATTATCGATAAATATCAAAATGATCGTAAGAATGATAAGGTGTTCAACATGATATCACTTAATTGTATTTGCAAAAACTTAGAGAAAATAGCCGTTTTGTGCGGTATTGAGCATATTACCTTTCACATGGCAAGGCATAATTTCGGAACGCATATCACCTTATCACAGGGTGTTCCTATAGAGACAGTTAGCCGAATGATGGGACATCGTTCAATAGCCACCACACAAATCTATGCTAAGATTACCAATAAAAAGGTAAATGAAGATATGAAGTTGCTTTCAGAACGAATTACCGACAAATATGTTGTCTTTGAAGATAAGACCATGCCCGTAGGCATTCAGCTTAATCAGAATTTCAAGAGGAAAAAAGAATAACAACAAAATCAAAAAAAATGGAATAACGACAAGCAACCTAAAATTAAAGAACAAGAATAAAAACAAGAATAAAAATAAGAATAAAAACACAAAACCATGAAAAGAGGAACAATCACAATAAATGAAAGCGGGGTATCCATAAAACCGGTAAATGGAACTATTTGGATGACCCGACATAAAATTGCAGACCTGTTTGGGGCATTCATTTCAACTGTTGATGCCAATTTAAGGGCTATTTTCAAGTTGGAAATGCTCAGAGAACCAGAAGTGTGCCACACTCACCGATATGTCGGTAAAAAAGGCATGGAGTGCCAAACCATCGTTTATAATTTGGAGGTCATTACAGCTTTATCTTACCGATTCAAATCTAAGAACGCTAAGATATTTAGGGACTGGATTAACAAGAAAATGGTCGAGACTACTACCAAAATGCGAACCTCGATAGTAGTATATTGTCAAGACAAGCTGTATTTTTGCTAAAATACGAATTTTGATAACTTTCGATTCGGGCAGACTTCATGAGACATTTGTTTGTCTCCGAGTCTACCCGAATTTTTATTGAATCATTGATAAGTGCAGAATAACTTTCTTAACGCTATGGCTAAAAGTTATTTCCGAACTTACCAACAATTGCTCAGTATATTTTCAATTTAATGAATGACTGGCAAGAAATTATACCGATGGTTACCCTTGCCAATGAATAACAGATGCAATAATGGCAAGATCTTTTAAAAGCCTCTACCATTACTGCATAATCATCAGCCGATTGATGACAATTATTCAATTGATTTTTGATACCCACTTTCTAACATCTTTTCGATGTCTGACTCCTTATAGAGTATTTTTCCACCCAGTTGGATATAGGCAATTCTATCCTGAGTTCTGTAGTCTTGCAAAGTTCGACGACTTATTTTCAGCTTTTCAGAAACTTCTTTATCGGTCAAAAACCGTTCTCCGCTCAGGTGTGGCTTACTGTTCTCTACCAATAGATCGATGTTATCAAGCATCCGTTCAGATGACTTGAAAAAAGTTTTAATTATTTCGCTCTCTTTCGTCAATATTTCGTTGTTCATATACGTTGATTTTATTGGAGTTGTATTTATTTAGTCAATAGTTTATTCATAACAAGTTCTAGATCATTCGGCTTGTAGTAAATTTTATGGTTGATTTGACTGTATGGCAATGTTCCATTATCCCTGTATGTTTGAAGAGTCCTTTTCGAGATATTTAAAATTAGGGATACATCCTGATTATCCAACCATTTTTTCAATCCTTTGTCTTGCTTGCTATAGAGCGAATCCATCTTTCTTGCTAATGCCTCAAATCGGGTCATCATAGCCTCGAATGTGCGGGCTTCTATATTTACTATTTCCATTTCAAATTACTTTTTATGTTTATAATTCTCGAATTTTCTGTAAATATACACACTCATTTATAGATATATACACATTGTAATAGCAATGGTAGTATTAGGTTTTGATTGGCTTTGATTGGCTTTTACAAAGACAGAAATTAATTTCGAAACAATAGTATTTGAAGAAAAAATAAAGTTTATCTTGTTTATATGAGATATTATTTGCAATTTTGCGCACTATAAGCGACAAAATTTGTATGAAAGACACATTAAACCTATCAAAAGAGATTATTTTCTCTTCATCCGATTCAAACGTTTCCCGGAAAATTTCATTAGCCGAGAAAACGGGTAAACTAAAAAAAATAGCTCCAAGAATTTATACATCTAACATGTTGGATTCCTTGGAAAGTATCGTTAAGCGAAATCTTATCGATATTCTGGCATGGCGCTACCCAAATGCGGTTATCAGCCATCGTAGTGCACAAGAACTCCGTCCCACTGAGGAAGCTGAATTTTTTCTATCGTACAACTTTCGAAAAAAAATATACGATCTCCCGGGAATAACTCTCAACATAAACGAAGGACCAAAAGCCATTGAGGGAGACATACTGTTGAATGGCATTTACATTGCATCTGAGTACCGTTGGATGTTGGAGTGTATGCAGATTTCTAAGCGAAAGGGTGAGCAATCGAAAGCACTTCCCATTTCTTTTATTGAAAACCGATTGGAAAAAATGATTCTGATTCAGGGCGAAGATAAATTGAATGAGTTCAGAGATAAGCTGAGGCAAGTTTCGGTTTTACTCAATATGCCAATTGAATTCGAAAAGCTGAATAGAATTATTTCTGCCCTTATGGCCACTCATAATGTAAGTGTTCTTACAAATGAATCATCTAAAGCTAGAGCCACTGGCGTACCATTCGATGCTGCACGTGTTGAATTATTCTCAATACTATTCGATGTTCTGAAAGACCATTTTTTTATTGAGCGGACCAATAAAAACACCGATGAAGCTTCATATAGAATGTTTTCCTTTTTTGATGGCTATTTTTCAAATTATATTGAGGGCACAAGGTTTACAATCGATGAAGCAAAGTCTATAGTTGAAACAGGAATTATGATTCCTAAGCGAATAAAAGATTCACATGATATTTTAGGAACTTTTACGGTTTTATCCAACAGGTCGGAAATGAATAAAATACCTTCAAATCCCGAAGAACTGTTTGAATTATTACAAAACCGTCACCGTATTTTGATGCGTGAAAGAGAAGATTGCAATCCCGGTCAATTTAAAGAAGTAAACAACCAGGCTGGAAACACCTTGTTTGTTGACCACACTCTGGTTAGAGGGACACTAATACAGGGCTTCAAATACTATGCAACTCTGAAAGAACCAATGGCTAGAGCCATATTCATGATGTTTATGATAAGCGAGGTGCATCCGTTTATAGATGGCAACGGTCGAATTGCAAGAATTATGATGAATGCAGAACTTTTTCGTGGTGGCCAATCTCGTATAATTGTTCCAACAGTTTTCAGAGAAGATTATATCCTGGCATTACGAAAACTCACACGCTCAAAAGAACCGGACACCTATATCAGGGTTATGGAAAAACTGCATAAATTCAGCGATAATCTGTATGGCAGCGATTTTGATGATTTGAATAACTATCTGATAGAGTGTAATGCTTACGAAGAACCTGAAAAAGCTCACTTAAAATACATCGAAAGGATTTTCATTCAAAAAAAGGAAGATGATTTTGATAAAGCCTTGGAAGATGAAAAGAAACAGGCAGAATAAAGTTATATGCGCTGATATTTGCATATATCCAATTTATTTGCGACAAATTTTGTCTTTCGCAAGAAAAAACTATATTAATTGCACTGTTTTTTGCAGCAATCACAAATAATTGTACATGTTATAATAAGTACCTAATTTCTCCATTAACCGGATATGTGCGCTAGTAATTACTCGAATTAGACGATTAATTACGAGAGAATTACCTGAGTTTTATTTTAAGATTTCTTATTTTTTTATTTGAATAACAAAAGAATAATTGTAAATTTGCAAATCATTAAAACAACTCGTCAATTGTAGCGACAATTGCATTACATATTATCAAAAGCGTTAGCTTTTATTCTTGCTCCTAAAAACGACCAAATTTAAAGAACAAAGTGAAGAATAAGTTAGTAAACGCCTACGTCAAATGGCGTGGGCTTTAACTTGTTCAATACTTTGTGGGTACTTGGTCGTACCTTAGGAGCGTGAGCAGTTGAATGTCCCACGCTTTTTTTGTGTCCAAAAGTGAATAGCCCTCAAAAAAGCCAAACAGAAAAAATTAAGAAAAACCGAACTGAATTATTGATATAGAAATTACGAACAATTAAAATCTGAATGTTATGATAGTTAAAGAACAAAGAATGCCCATACCAAACGATCCTGAAAAAATAATGAATTTAGGAATGAAAGTATATGCCAGGCATTGTGTAATGGGTCGCAAATCTCCTTTATTGGCTTTACAAACCAACTCTTGGGAAGAGAATGGACAAGACGTTAACAATGCCTTGAGATTACATGAATTAATACAAGAAAAAAATCTGTCACAAGAATACCTTCGCAAACACGATAAACTAATAATCAAAATCAAAGCATCCATACAAGCCAGCCACGACTTACTATGTGAAATTTATCATGACAATCCTTCTGAACTTGGTTTTTGGGGATTTGATTTAGAATAATAATCTGTTCATTATAACTTAGGGTAAAGCCACTTATAAGCTTGAGAAGAACTCAGAACTTGAAGTGGCAACACCAATTGAACAGACAAAATGAATGACTTGCCCCAAACACACCTTAGATTTGTAGCAAGAAAATGAAAGCCAATTTTGTGAAGGAATATTAATTGTAAATCAAAAGACCTGTGTGATTTGATTGGCTGAAGAGAATTTCGGAAGCTATTCTCCTACATTTACTTTGATCGTCAGCTTACGGATAGCGAATGCTTCCGCAAAATGGCACAAAACAAGAATCGATACCGCCAGCTATAAATAGTCTCGGTCGTTAGTGTAAGTCGAAAAAAGAAAAGTAAAGACACAACCTTCGTTAAAAATTGATTTATTTTTTTTACTTACCCAACCTTTAAGAATAAAAAGATAGTATATATTAGTAGAAATCCAAATTGAAAATTTTAAATTTGCAATTATGAAACCAAAAAAACTATTCTTGTTCTTATCATTAGCGTCTTTTGTGCTAATCAGTTGCAATAAACTTGAGAATGTAGTTTCATCTACTATGGACGTGTCCAAAACTTCCAATATCAAGAAAGGGGAACCAGTGATATTTAAGTTCAGCAGCATTCCCGATAGTAGTAATGTGTTATGGAAAGTAACACCTGAAGTTGGTGTGACTTTAAAAGCAAATGGAAGCAAGGTTTCTGCCTTATTCAGCCTTGCCGGAAGTTATAGTATTAACGCTATTTACGGGAATGCAGTTGTAAATACGAATGTGCATGTTATTGACAGTGTGTATAATCCTACCGTAAATAGCCTTACACCACTTGTAAGTGGCGAAACATTGAATGTAACGGCTATTATTAACGACAGCTCATCTGTAGGTAAACCTGATATACGGCTTACGTTAGTTTTTACCACTTCTAATAAGTACAACTGCCTGAATAACTTCTTGCTTTCTAGCTTTGACCCTTCGAGTGGAATAATATTGTTTAATGGCATCTTTACACCTGATTCCAAATTTTGTTCGGCAGGTGAAAAAGAAGCGGAAGGTTCATTAACGTTAAATCCTGATCCAAATGTAAAAAGCAACAGTATAGAAATATCACTTGGCGGAAAATCATACAAAGGTTATTATTATGTTTCAAACAAGCAGTTGTGTATTTACTGGCCTTATACAGATGGAATCATATTTACAAATGCAACCAAACTGACCAATGATACTAACGGATTTGATGTGAATAATCCCGATGTTGCTTTATTTGTGAGTCAATTAAAAGCCGGAACTTATAGTTGCTACAGAACAGACATATATAGTCAATATTTATGGCTCGCAATGCCTAAATTTACTATTGCGCATATTCCTGCATTATTGGAATATGCCAAAGACACTACATTTATTGCTTATTTTCCCTCAAATCCTGCTTCATCACGTACACCATTTCCAAACGGTCGAAGTAATTTTATTTTAGGTGAATGTTTGCTATGGATAGTGGAAGGGATACGTACAAATGTTGCATATGCTGTATATCCTTCACTAGACCCTTATTTAGTTGACAGTTCAAAGTCATCTATAGAAAAGCTAAAAGGATTGACAAAAATTGAAATTCTGGGAGTCAGAGAATTATATTACAATTGGTGGAATCAAAGTGCCATTATTCCTGAATGGTGGTTGACGACTCCGCCTTTAAGCGGAACTACATACAGTTGGCATTGACATTTTCTGAGGATTAATCAGAGTATTGTCCAAATAGAAGCAGCATTTTCTAAGTAAAATTAAATTTTGCAAACACACATTTAGCTATTTAAAAGAAATTTCATTTATTTTGACCGATTTAGAAGATCTAATTGCCGGATGTATATCAAACAATCGTGTAAGTCAGGAAAAATTGTATCGTCAATTTTATCCTGGTTTGCATGCGTTGTGCCGACAATTTTTCTATGATGAACAGGATATTGTTACCGCATTGAATAATGGCATGTTAAACGTCTACAAAAATATCACCTCTTACGACGCCTCTAAAGGCGAATTCTTAAATTGGTGTTACACCATTGTTCGAAATGCGGCAATCAATCATTTGAAAAGTATTAAAAGTTTGAATACAGTTCAGTTAGACACTGCTTTGCATTCTGACTATTCCGAAAATCCCCTGATAGAACTGGAGTGGAAAGATTTATTTTCATACTTGGACAAACTTCCTCCTGCCACACGTGCTGTAAGTATTCTTTATTACAGGGAAGATTTTTCTATTAAAGAAATTTCACAACAACTCAATATAAGCGATGGTACAGTAAAATGGCATTTAAGCGAATGCCGGAATAAGTTATCAAAGTTACTTCATCCTTAAAACAGAATAAGTTGAAAAAAAGAAAAATATATTTTGACCCTAACCAGCAAAAGTCACCCATTCCTTTGACTCCTGCCGATGAAGCATGGGACAAAATGGCAGAACTGTTGAATTCAGAAATGCCTGCAACTAATCAAAAAATAAATAAACGAATATTCACAACAAGTTTTTCGCAACTTGCAATTTCACTGGTGGCGGCAATTATTCTTATTGGTGGAGGAACCTTTATAACGCTTAAGACTATAGAGAATAAAAACGAAATTCATACACACAAACATCCGGTTAAACATTCAGAGCACGATAGCCTTATTAATAAAACAGTTCAAACTGAAGACTCAGCTATATCAGCCAAAACAGATGTTCAAACAAGTATAAGTACTAATCAAAAAGCAAATGAAGAGGAGATACTGTACCAGAAACAAAACAATAATCAAACTTCATTATCGACAGCTATTACCAAAATAAATACTTTACAGAAAGTAGTATTGGAAAAAAAATCAAATTTGAACAAACTAGCTGTTCCAAATTTTGGATTAAAGACAAATAAGACTAATAAATCGAATAGTATAACAAATCCAATTGAGAAACAAAACGAAACAGCTTTTATAGATAGTGTAAATTCTCTAAATCATCAACTGAATAGCTTCTTTCCAAAAGTGGAAAATTTAGCCAAAGTGGAGTTAGAAACTAAAACCATTTTAAATGAATCTCTCGGAACTGAAAGAAATTCACCAATTACAAAACTCTCGACGAAAGAGAATGAAAAGAATGAAAATAAAGTTAGTAACTTTCAAAAAAACAATCACCTATTTGTAGAATTATCGGGATATAATGGCTTACTATTTTCTAAAAATGTGAGCAAGAATATCTATTCATATGGAGAGATATTGACAGTTGGAATACGAAATACAAAATACAACTTAACAGTTGAAACCGGTATCGGTTTTCAGTCGTTGGAATATCATGTACCATATAGCAGGACATTATATACTTATCAAGCTACCGGAATATACGACTCTACGACAACAATTGCTTCGTATAAATACAGTCGCTACAACCTTGTTATACCTCTTTTTATCACGAAAGAAATTTTCCACTATAATAGTATTTTCTTAGATGTGAAAACAGGGATTAATACTTCGATCTTTTTATCGAAACAACGATTATTTAATCCGTTACCAGCAGACATACAGCTTATTGAAAATTCATATCCAATATCCAATATAAATTTCTCTTTTGCATTGTCACCACAATTACGTTGGAACATCAATGATAAATGGGGGGTTAATATTAATGCTGGAGGTATATTTTACTTTAATAGTCTGTATCAAAATTACTCACTGAAACCTATTGGAATAAATTTTTCGGTAGGTATACATTATTTTTTTTGATTTAGGACATGACCATTTAGCTTTCACGGAATCTCAGGAATGTCATATCACAAATCAGTTAGAGAAGCATTTTATCAAATCAAAAGTCACTTTAGACATTGGAACTTCTTGAATTAAAATCTATTATTCGAAAAAGAAAAATACATGGACATATTACACCATATGAGTTCCAATTAAATTAATTCCAATCAACATGCTTTTTAATTCCATTGATTTTGCCATTTTTATGCCAATAGTTTATATTCTCTATTGGTTAGTTTTCAATCGTAATATTACCTTACGTAATGTATTTTTACTACTTGCAAGTTATGTTTTCTATAGTTTTTGGGACTGGCGGTTTGTGTCGTTGCTCCTTTTCAGTTCATTCACCGATTTTATTCTCGGGTTGCAACTATTCAAATCTAACTACCAACCCAGGAAGCGAAAACTGTTGCTATATACTAGTTTAGCTATCAATTTAGGCATTCTGGGCTTCTTTAAATACTACAATTTCTTTGTAGAGAGTTTTGTCAGTACCTTCACCTTGTTTGGTAAAGAACTTAATTACGAGCCGTTGAAAATTATTTTACCGGTAGGAGTAAGTTTTTATACATTTCAGTCCTTAACTTACATTATTGGAATATATCAACGTAAAATCAAGCCTACCCATAAAATTGTTGATTTTCTGGCTTATGTGAGCTTCTTCCCTCAATTGGTAGCCGGCCCCATCGAGCGTGCCCAACACTTTTTACCACAGTTTCTCGAGAAGAAAGTATTTAATTATCAAGATGCCCGCAGTGGATTACTTTTAATTGCTTTCGGGTTATTAAAAAAAATACTTATTGCCGATAGACTGGCTGTTTTTATCAATGGAACGTATTCCAACATACCCGGAGCAACTGGAGTGTCGTTGATTTATGCCACTTTGTTTTTCGCGTTTCAGTTATATTTCGATTTTTCGGCCTATTCCGATATTGCCATCGGGACTGCCCGTTTGCTTGGTTTTGAATTATTGATAAACTTCCGCCGACCGTACCTGTCGAAATCGTTTTCTGAATTCTGGACTCGTTGGCATATTTCACTTTCCAGTTGGTTTCGAGATTATGTTTATTTTCCATTGGGAGGAAACCGAAAAGGGGCAAGTCGCACGGCAATTAATGTAATAATTGTATTTGTACTGAGTGGTTTGTGGCATGGTGCTTCGTGGAACTTTGTAATTTGGGGCACTTTGAACGGATTATTTCTTATTGTTTTTGATAAGCTGTTTAAACTGGAAAAGTCAACTGGGTATAAACGTGTATTTGCTTCGCTATTTGTTGTTTTGAGTTGGGCTTTTTCGCTAATATTTTTCAGGGCGCACACTTTTGCTGATGCCCTATCGGTATTTCAGTATATCGGATTTTCAAATTCGGAGCGTTTATACAACTTCGGATTGAACAGTCTACAATTTAAATTTGCAATATACCTGATTTTGGGAATTATGATTTACGAATTTATTGTCGAAAAAGCGGGTGAAAAATTACTGGTGAGTTTTTATGCATCTAAGAGCATTGTTCGCTGGAGCTTATACCTCGTAATGGCATTGAGCATTATTTATTTCGGTTCATACGGTTCGGCAAACGATAACACTTTTATTTACTTCCAATTCTAACATCATGGCTAACACAAATAGATCACAAAAAAAATTCAATCAACAAAAAAGTATTATTAAAAAACAACCCGTAAAAACCATTTATAACCTATTGCTTAGAGTAGCTGGTTTTACGGCAATTATTGCCACTATAGTTGTTTTTACAGACAGCAAAGGATACTTTAATCCCGATTACTCGAACGACCATACACGTAGAAAATGGAATGCATATTATAAATTCACTAAAGCACAACCTATAGATGTGGTTTTGGTTGGCAACTCACACTTATATACTGGAATAAGCCCTGAAAACTTGTCAAATGCGTTGGGTGCAAGCTGCTTTATACTGGCTTCGCCGGGAACTACACTAACTGATGCCTATTTTTGCCTGAAAGAAGCCATAACAGTTTGTAAACCTAAAATAGCGGTGGTAGAAACTTTCGCAATGAACGATTACGACAGCTATAAATTGAAAGCAGGATCCCTTTCCGACCAGTTTAAAAGTTTTTCAGCCCGCAAGAATACTGGTCAGAAATTAACAGCAACACCACTTCTTTTTAAATCCGAAAATTACTTACCAGCATGGTCTAATACTATTAGAGACCATAATTTCATATTCAACGATACAGTTCAGATAAATAAAAACATAAAGCTTATAAAAAACCCTGAACCAGAAAAGCCAGGGTTATATTTAGGGCGTTATATACGTTTCAATTCAGGCATTGAAGATTCAACCTTACTAAAATATAATAAACCAGGATTTAAAGCCTATGACTACAGTAAACATGCCGCTAGTGAAGAAGCAAAGGAATATCTCCAAAAAACAATAAAATTATGCAAGGACAACAATATAAAACTTGTGCTGTTGACATTGCCTATGTATTATCGGCACGTACATAATTACGATTCATATAAAAAGGATTTACTCAGCACGATAAATGATAGTCAGCAGAAATGGCTGGATTTACAACTACCATACGATAAGACAGCCTTTACCTCCGCATGTTTTGAAAATACAGTTGGAGAAAACCAACACATGACCTATTATGGTTCACGTGTAGCTGCATACAAATTGGCAAATTATATCAAGGCCAATTTAGCAGGAACATTGCCTGACAGATATCAAGATGTAAGTTGGAAACAATTGTTTTACGCCAGCGATGGTTATTTTGAGAATTATTCGCCCGAAAGAGATGGAGTAAGTCAAGTGTTATTACAAAATGCTGAAATTTCCGGTATTCACCTCAATGAAATAAGTTTTGTATCTTATGATGGAGCTAAAAAGCTTATTGTGAAAATTGATAAGAAAAACTCTGTTCTTTTATATGGAAAATCCATAAAAGTATTAACCCAGTCTGTTTTGCATGGGCAGAAAGTTATGGTTGAGATATTGGCTAAATGTTCATTCGTTTATGACCCGGGGAAACATTATGTTTTTACATCCGAGCCACTTAATCCAGCACTCACCATTCAAGAAATAGCAAATATCAGCTTGTTATAAAATAAATGAATCCGAATTGTCTAATAAAATCGATATTCTCTGATATTGAAATTTCTAGTAGGGAAATAATGAATATATTTGTATAAATATTGTTCCTTTCTGGAATAAACTCACGGTTTGACAACAGTAATTAAAAACTAAAAAACCAGATGTATGAAACGAATAATCCAGTTAACCTTGCTATTTCTACTATGTACTATCAGTAATTCTGCACAGGTTTCTCAACTTGAATATCTGGGGCTTAAACAAGAGGCAAATGTGCGGGTTGCCATGAACAAATTAGCAATTTTATCTGAATCTTACTGGATTAAAACACAAGTGATTGATGACTATATGTATGTACCAACTTTAAACGGCATCTACAGAAAAAATCTCAATTCGGTCAATGACACTTTATGGAACTTATACGCTTTCGAAGGAGTTCCGATAAGAGATTTTGTCAAACACAATGATTCAATACTTGCCATTACCGCAAAAACTAAAGATAGTTTAATGCTTTTATCATCGGATAATGGCAAAACCTATGTTAACCATACATCTGACTTCTTTTTTAAAAACGAAAATGCTAATATCATTTGGGTTATGGCTATGAATCCATTAAATTACAAAACCCTTATTGTTTTGCATAGTAAGTATGGAACAGCAAAATCAACGGACTTTGGAAATAATTGGTCTGTTATGAACGCCTCAATTGGAGGTTATCAAAACAGATTTGCAGGTTTTAACCCAAATGACACAACCAATATTTTTTATACTGGTGAAATGATTTTCTTTAATTCATTTATTTACACCAGTTACAACAATGGCTTATCATGGAAATTAGCTGAAAGCATACCAAACCACTGCACACATATTCTGGCTTTCCATCCAACCAATCCTGATATTATTGTATCTGGTGGAGAAGGTCGTATTGCCAAATCAATAGATAGAGGTCTCACTTGGAAATCGGCAGCTACAATGGGTCTGTATATGACCGGATTAGTTTATGACACCAATAATTCGAATATTCTTTATGCGTCAGGTGAATACTCAGGAAGTGGTAGCATTAATATATACAAATCTGTAGATGGTGGCGATACATGGAATCTTTTTTATAGCGTAAAGATAAGCGGTTCCGATGGTGTTATGGATATTCATCTGTATAAAAACAAATTAATTATTTACACTTTAGTTAACGGAGTTTACTCCCTCGAATTAAACACTACCAGTGTTATTAATCCTAAAGAAGATAATAATATAGACTTAATAGTTTATCCTAACCAATCTAACTCTACTTTATATTGTAAGAGTACTGAATTATTTGATTATGCCCGCTTAATTGATATCTCCGGCAGAATCCTTAAAGAATACAGGCCTATCAGTAAAGAGTTTTCTATAGATATTTCATCATTCAGCAATGGAATTTATTTATTACAACTAAAGAACGATAATGGAAATTATTCAAAAAAAGTAATAATCAGATAGTTTATTCCTGCTTTTGGAATACTATTCTATCGGTTGGGGTTGTCTAACAGTACTATATCGAAAAAACGATTTTACTAATTATTCAATGTGTATAATATAAATTTAACATTTATATTATGAGCGATTATAATTCAAAATCTATTGGTGAAACCTTAGAAGTCAAATTCCCAGAGTTAATAGAACAAGTTGTAGTTCGCTGTATTTTGTCAATTACCAGAAAAAGAGAGCTAAACTAAAGATAAAATTTAAATGTGATATATTTTCTATTTTTTTATTTTGGTCTTTTTGACTAGTTTTATTCAGTAAATATTTAAAAACTAATTACTTTTATGAGTATATTTTTAAAAGACTTAACCGGGTCTCTCCATGTGGGCAAAAACATTAAGTCTATATTTGTAAGTAAAACAGGATGGATGACAAAAAAGGAAGGAAATGCTTTGGAGTTATGCCAAGTTGAATTATACAAACCACTGAACAATAAAGTATATATAATTCATGGTGGAAAAGAAGACGCCTATAAGCTTAAACTTTGTATTAAGTTTTTGAATGACTCTTTGGATTTAGAACCAATTGTTCATAAACCGTCAAGAAGCAGTTTTTATTTTAGTTCGCTTTCTTTATTTGACAAGGTATGTAAGGATTGTTCCGCGGCAATTGTCATATTCTCTCCTGATATTGAAACACAGGCAGTAAAACAAAACATATTGCTGGAGTTTGGATATTTTCTCGGTAAATTTCAGAATGAAAAAGAGCGTAAAATAATTATCTTATATAACCGTGATACTGTTATTCCAGCTGATTTCTATGGTATTCCATGTATAGCATACCGCAAGTCTGTTAAAAAAACATTTTTTCAGTTGAAAAGCCAGTTTTGGTATTGGAGCCTACTTAACTAGAAAGACTAATATTACAATCAAAATAATATAATTTCATATTTTGTTGTATAATTTCGCTCCCTTGTTTCCGTTTATTTCGGTCACTACCTATGCCAAATTACAACTCATTTCCAAAGGAATCTTTTCCTTATAATTCGATGAGTTTACTCTCGGATTAAATTTCCACTGAGAATAGTAAGATTTCTTTTGCACTCAAGATTAGCGTCCAGTCATACAGGTAACCAGAGAATAATGCCCCGAAAACCATTTATGATTTTTATGCGTGTTTATTTTTTTGTGGTAGCATAAAAGTCACAAAAGGTTTACCAATGGGGGCAGCAGTCACAATATATTTTTTTATCGTCTGGCACTTCGAGCCCCGATACCCCCTAAAAAAAATATGAACTAGCCTTTGGAGTTTTAACTCATTGTATAGAAAATTTTGAACTAAGGCATCAAACTTCACCTATTGTATGGTAAAAATAATAATAACGGCGTTTAATCGCCGTTATTATTTTAAACTTTTTATATTTAATGTAATGAAAAAAATGTCATTTTTGATTGTAATAATGTTACAGTTCATTGGATGTGGATTAGAACTGACAAAAGTTGACATAAACTTAGAAGCCGGCTTCGTACCGGAAGTTGCTGTTAGTTCGTATTTAATCCCAGACTCTTTAATAAGACTTAGATTAGTTATGACTAGGGCTGCTTATTCAACTAATTATACAAAAGCAACTTTGAAAAATGCAACTATTGAATGTGTTTCTGACAATCAATCATATGTTTTATCTCAAAATCAAAAAGATAACTATATTGAATTATTTTCAAAAGAATTAAAACCTATTGCCGGTGGAATATATAAATTGCTGGTTGAAACACAAAATCCCACATATGTTTTAGAATCTATCGATACCATTCCGATAATCACGACTATTTTAGATGCTGAGATATTACCAGTGGAAAAGAGTTCTAATCAGTTGGGTAAAATAAAATTTAAACCTAATGCCAACTCTATCGGAACAACTTATTATGAGCTTGTAATTTTAATTTGTGACAAATCGAGTCTCCAGCCTTCAAATATATTTTATCAAATTCCTATCACAACAAACAATCAGATCATTACCCGAGAAGCTTATTATCCTAGTTTACTCTTAATAGGTTCATTAGAACCTCAATCGTTACTGTTCAGATTAGATATTCCGAATGAAATTGTTAACATTGACTTTATGTATAGAGGAAATGCAATGATTTCATCTAAAGGAATATCTTCATTAGATCATGAGTTGAAAATAGAATTACGTTCAGTTTCCTATTCATACTTTAGATATAAATCATCACTATACAAACAAGGCTACGCAGCCAGTGGCGATTTGTTATACGGAATGGCATCACCGGTAAAAGTATTAGGCAATATTGCAGGTGGTTTGGGAATCTTTTCCGGATATAGTAAAAATGATACTATTATTAGTGTTGCAGGAAGAAAAGGACTTAATGACTAAAAAATCATATGAAGAATAAAAAAAGAGAATTGATTATCCTATTAATTCTTTTCATCCCAATTTTCCATGCCTTCGCTGTAGAGAAAGAAATAATAATTTCAGGAAAGGTTTATGATTCAAAAAATGGAGAAGTGCTTATTGGTGCAACAATATTTGAGAAAAAGAACGGGAATGTTACAGTATCAGATTCTCAAGGAAATTATATTCTTTGGACTTCGTCGATTTGTGATTCTGTTGAAATAGAAGTTTCGTATATTGGTTATGCTTTACAACGAAGAAAAATAACTTGTGACGAAACAACTATAAATTGGCAATTGAAACCAACATCCATTTATCTGAATGAAGTAGTTGTGGCCTCCAATGTTCGAAGAGTAATCGACCCAAACTTTTCATCTTTTAAAATAAACAAACAGGAATTGGATGTATTTCCTGGATTTGCAGGAGAAAAAGATTTGTTGAAATACCTTCAGTTAATTCCAGGAATACAACTAACAGGTGATGGTAACTCCAATCTGTATGTACGTGGTGGAAGTTCAGATCAGAATTTGTTTTTATTGGATGATATGCCCCTTTATCATGTCAGTCATTTAGGGAATCTTACATCAACATTCAATTCAGATATAATTAAATCAGCAGATATATATCTTGGGGCTTTTCCGGCAGAATATGGTGGTAGACTGTCATCGGTTGTTGATGTCAGAACCAAAGATGGGGATTTATTTAATCATCATCAAAGCTTTACATTAGGTATACTTACTTCAAAATTAATGTTGGAGGGTCCTTTGCTCAAAGGGAAAGCATCTTATTTGGCTTCATTCCGAATAAATACCTTGCCCTTTTTTAAATTAATTTCAAATATGAATATTGATTTTTCTATGTATGATGCAAATATTAAACTAAACTATATTCTCTCGCCAAAAGATCGTATTTATTTTAGTTTTTATAAAGGTAATGATGCAATGAACTATGACTTAAAAGGTGATAATGACAGCTTTAATTCAGACTTAAAAACACAGTGGGGAAATACAGCAACATCACTTAGGTATAATCGCATTTTATCATCACGCCTTTCAGCCAATTTTATTTTAGGATACTCCATGTATCATTATGATGAAAATTCAAATTTGAATTTTTCCGATAATGTAAAAATGGTACAAGATAAATATAACAGTGATTTTTCTTCAAACATTTCAGATAACTTTTTTATTGTGAAAACAAGTTACTCAATTTCGAACAATATAAAAAGCATAATGGGTTATAATTTTTACTATCATACTTATCAGCCGGGACATAGTATCATTCATCAATCCGGTGAAAATATAAATTCAATTAACCTGGATTTGGGTTATCCTAAAAGTAATGCATATGATCAAAGTTTATTTGCTGAAATAATTGTTGATGATTTTTTCGGTTTTTCTGTCAATGCAGGAATACGTCAGAATATATTTCAATCCGACAATGCTACCTTTACTGATTTTCAACCTCGTGTTGTGCTCATAAGAAAAATCACTGATGAACTTGCTCTTAAATCATCCTATACACGCATTTGGCAGCCATTTCATTTACTTTCCAACAGCAGTTCAGGTATTCCTGCTGATTACCGCATACCTGCTATGGATATTGCATCACCTGCAATCAGCAATCAGGTTTCAATAAGTCTCAACTATATTCCCAACTACAGTGACTTAGAATTTTCTGTAGAAACATATTACAAATTAATGGAGAATTTAACTGATCTGAAAGAAGGAGTTTCATTTACAACGAATTATTCGAATTGGAAAAACATACTTGCCACAAATGGGAAAGGTTTATCCAAAGGTGTTGAATTACTGGCGAGAAAAGTAAAAGGTAAATCGACTGGCTGGATAGGAGCAACACTGGCAAAATCAACCCGGCAATTTGATGATTTAAATGAAGGCAAAATATATTCCTATAAATATGACCGGTCTTTTGACATTGGGTGTTTCTTTCAACAACAGCTAACTAAGAAATTATCATTTTCAGCGACATGGGTTTTGGGTACCGGTTTACCTTAAAATATACCTCGGGCTCAATATAAAGATTTAGATGGTAATGATGTGATGATATATGGTGAGTTGAATCAATTCAGACAAAAGACATATCATAGATTGGATGTTGGACTTAGTTACAAAATACAAAACCATAAATCTTTAAGTTATATTGATATTAGTATAATTAATGTTTATAATCGCAGGAATCCGTATATTTATATCAATCAGTCAGGGAATAATGGAATTATATTATATGAATTTAGTCTTTTCCCTCTAATGCCATCAATAAGCTATAATATTAAATTATAGTTATTGTTGTATTTTATTGAAAATATTAGCCGTGATACGAAATGTAAAATGCTTTGATTGATAAATTGGAAAATGCAATATATTTAAGACCAGTGCAAGTGAGGGTTGCAATTGAATAAAGGACCTTATAATTTTGGAGTGAGCTATGAGGTAAAAGAACCTAATTTCTTATTTTACTACTTATCAATACGTTCATAGTGAGTGATGCCCGAATGTCTATAATTTAAATTCAAATGATGTGATTAACGAAAATACGTATTCACATTTTAGTTCGGAATTTTTAAACTTAGCATTAAAATAAAAACATATCAATCTCATTTGCATTTAAACTTATACCTTTTTAGTACAAGTGAATTGAAAATTTACAGTTAGTGGATAACAATAAGACAGCACTTTGGACGAGAAAGGGTTAAAGGGAAGTTATAAAACAAGAATTATCTATAAAATAAAATTGATTTTAACAATATCTAATTTTAACATGTTAATTTTACACCGATTAACTTAATATTTTCACGCTAATGCATCGAAAAGCATTCCTTTTGGGAATAATGGTTTTAATTTTGGCTGTTTCTCCTTTATTCTCGGAGAATAAAGCCGATATCATTTGTACAGTAAAAGGAATTGCCATTGATTCCACCTCAACCGAAACCATCCCGTATGTTACCATATCAGTCTCAACTGTAGCAAATCCCGATGTGTACTTGAAGCGGATTGCTGGGAACAATGCCGGTGCATTCGAAATGACGATCAGCAAGTCCGGCAATTACTTGCTGACCTTAGAGTCGGTGGGTATGCAGAAAAAACTGTTGAATATCACCGTAGCGGCAGATCAGAAAAAGATGGAGCTTGGCAAAATAACACTGTCAACGTCCAGGACGATGTTGAAGGAAGTCACAGTAAGTGCAACAAAACCATTGGTAAAAGTAGATTTGGATAAAATCAGTTACGATATCAAATCTGATCCCGAATCGGAAAGTTTAACCGTGTTGGACATGTTAAAGAAAGTGCCATTGGTAACTGTTGATGGAGACGATAAAATACAACTTAAAGGAATGTCCAATTTCAAGATCTATATCAACGGAAAACCATCCGGCATGACCACCAACAATCCGTCGCAGGTATTGAAAAGTATGCCGGCATCGAGTATAAAAAATATCGAAGTGATCACTGAACCTGGTGCCAAATACGATGCGGAAGGAGTTGGTGGCATTATTAATATCGTTATGGATCATTCGCTGAAAGGTCTTACAGGAACGGTTCGGGCAAATGCCAGTACAAAAGACGGTGTTAATGGTTATGGAGGAGGACTCTTTTTATCCACTAAAACAGGAAAATTCGGATTGACCGCCAATTTGAATTACAGGAAAAATCCGGATCCGAATCAAACATGGACGGGCGATAAGGAAAATTTTAATTCGCAAACCACGAAGTATATTTCACAAAATGCGATTTCCAATTCGACGTATCAGTTCTATTATGGAAACCTGGAGGCAAGCTACGAATTTGACTCGCTCAATTTGCTGAGTTTTAGTATTGGTGGTTATAACGGACATGGTTTATCGCATGACGTTGGAAGTACTTATGCGTTGAATGCAGGCAGAGATACACTTTCAGCATTCAAACAATTAACTTCAAATGAAAACGGATGGGGTGGAATAGATCTGTCACTCGATTACCAACGTACTTTTAAGAAACCTGAAAAGCTTCTTACCCTGTCCTATAAATTGAGCCGGACACCCAACACTACCGATAGTTATTCTGATTTGACGGGACTATTGAATTATACGAGCTATAACCAGCATATTCAAAACAATGCACGGGGAGATGAACATACATTTCAGGTGGATTATACCGAACCTTTTAATAAAATACATGTGGTGGAATTTGGTGCCAAATATATATTACGATTAAATACAGGCGTTAATACCTATTTATTTCAACAAGATTCAACACAGATATGGGAGCCAATGCCTAATCAGTCGAAAAATGATTTGGATCAACGGCAAAATATCCTGGGTGCTTACGGAAGCTACACTTTAAAACTGAAGAAGTTCAGCGTTCGCACCGGACTTCGGTTTGAATATACCGGGTCCAATATAGTTTTGACAGATACTAACTTTCATGTAAATTTCCAGAACCTTGTGCCTTCTGTTAGTATGTCTTATAAGTTTAATGAATCCTCGAATGTCAAATTAAGTTATAACCAGCGCATCAGCCGTCCGGGAATTTGGTATCTCAATCCTTTTTTGGATAATTCCAATCCGTTTTCTATCTATCAGGGAAATCCTGATTTAATGCCTGAAGTGGACAATTCATTCTCATTGAATTACAGTTATATTACTCCAAAGTTGAATGTAAATGCCAATTTATTTACTTCTTTTACTGATAATTCTATTGAACGGGTAAGCAAATCACTTAATGATACTGTGGTTTATAACACCTATAAGAATATCGGGTTAAGCCGAAATTTCGGTATGTCCGTTTATGGCAATTGGCAGCCTGATAAATTTATCAGAATAAACCTGAATAGTAATCTGGGATACTCTTCCATCACAACAAATGATGGAAGCGGACTCAATAATAAAGGAACTAATTATTCTGTCTCAGCTGGCACTCAATTCACATTACCGGCAGAAATTAAATTGAACCTGAATGGAGGTTATTATTCTCCAAGAATCATGCTTCAGGGTCAACGTTCAACTTATTATTATTATGGTGTTTCCATGTCGCGTGACTTTATGGATAAGAAACTGAACATCTCTGTTTATACGCAGAATCCTTTTGAAGAAAGAACAAAATACAGTAGTTTTACTCAAACAGCCGACTATCGTTTCAATGATGTGTCGACCAATATCACACGTTCCTTTATGTTGTCTGTCAGCTACCGGTTTGGAGAATTAAAGAACCAAATTAAAAAGGTGGAACGAACCATCATAAATGACGATGTAAAAGGTGGTGGTCAGGGTGGTGAACAATAAAGAATAAAAAAGTAAAAATGCTATGAGTAACGTGCTTTCCCATGTTTCGTCCAAGTCTGAATGCACTGGATAGTTCAAATCTGTTTTCAGTCAAAGTCTCCGCTTCGCTCATAACTATACATTGTGCTCAAAGAATCAACCTTGGACGAGAAAGAGTAAGTTTAACAAAGCCTGACTTCTATGTGAAATGCTGGGAAGTGTTTTGAAAATGTGAGTAGGTTGTAACTTTAAATTAATAAAGCGGTTGAAATCAGTATTTAATGATAGAAAACCTTTGTTTAGTATTGAATAATATATACGAAAAAAGATAATTATGAAATCAATGAAACTGAAAATTGTGTTTGCAACATTTTTTCTACTGACCATCATGTGTCAATTGTTATCGGCTCAAACTAAAGGTATTGTTGTTGACAAAGAATCTCGTCGACCAATTCCTTATGTAAGTATTTATACAAGCATTGGTGATAAGGTATTTGGTGCAATGAGTGGTGAGCAGGGAGAGTTTTCAGTTGCCTTTCCTTTTCAGACACTTTTCTTTTCACACCTTAATTACGAAAAGATTGAATTACGAAAAGAAAGCCTTGGTGATACAATTTATTTGACACCTGCATCAGTATTATTAAGTGAAGTTTTCGTGAGCAGTATACAACCAACCTGGATACCGGGATTATTAACCGAAGTGGTTAAGCAGAAAAATAAGAATTATCAGAATTCAGACAAACAATTTGGGTATAATTACGAATCGTATACTTTGGGTGATTCATCCGGTTACGCTTTTAAAAGTAAAGGTAATTTACTGGTACCAAAATTATCAAGTCATCCAAAATACTACATTCATTCTCAAAACAGCATAATAAAATATAAAGATAAAACTGCCGAAGTCGACTTTACAAATTTGAAAAAAATGCTTTATGTAGATTTTATTAGTTATTTTGACAAGAAATTCATAAATAACAACGAATTTAGGCAAAATTCTCTTTTTGAGACTTCCAATCCTCATTTAGTCCAACTTTTCTTTCATGACAAGAAAGATAAAACAACTAAAGGTTACATGGTATTAGATACTGTAAACAATGCTATTGTTGAGGTCGAGCACAATGTAGGGACAGAATATAACATCAAAAATAATACCACTTTATATTTTAAGACATTCTCTCCAAAGTTGGGACTAAAACACATCCTATGGATTACAAAAAGTCATTTCAAATACGGTAAATCAGGAAACAGTTATTACATGGTTGAATCTAACTATAAATTTAGTAGGAAATCAACTGTCAAAAACAAAAAGACAGATTCGCAGTATTTTACAACAATTGAATCAAAATTATTTTTACAGAATCAATCGACACAAACTGACACAAAGATGATTCCACTTCTAAAACCATTTGATGCGATTACTATTTATACAAAGAAAATGCAAACTGAAGAAGCTGCATTGAATAGAGTACCGGTTAGTTTTGAAAAATTCTAATAGACCCTATCAAACAAAGCCCAGCAGTTAACACACAATCTTTCGTTAAGTGTAATTGAAAAAATAATAAGACGATTTAGTCACAATACAGGTGGAATAATAATTTAGTCTTCATAACTAAATTATATAGTAATATATTTAAAATATTGACGTTTATTACTTAAAATATAGTCTGACTCGCTATTGATTCATACTTTTTCACAATGAATCCTATTCAAATACTAAAAGAAATGAACAAACAACTTTTATCTTTCTGTCTGATAGTATCTATTTTTTCCGCAAGTAGTATGGCTCAGAAAATCGATTTTAAGCATCAAAAAAACTTAGCAGATAAATCTCAGTCCAAACTTTATTTAGAAACGATAAACCAACAAAATGCAGGTAAAGGGAAAAAAGTAAGAACAAATCAAACCGAAACTTATACAATTAAGTTGGATAGTACGATTGTGAAAAACTGGTATCAATCAAATTCTAATAAGTACGAATACGTATATGACAATAAAGGTAACCTGACTTTAATCATTTTAAGTTTATGGAATGATAATACAAATCAAAAATGGTTGTTTTATAACAAACACGAATACAAATATGATATTAATGGGAATCAGACTTCTGATATTGAGTATAAATCGAGTATAACTATCCAAAAGTGGATTCCAGTTTATAAATTCGAGAAAGCTTTTAACAGCACTAATAACCTGATTTTAAATACTACCTACAAGTGGAATAAAACTGAAAATAAGTGGTTGGAAGAAAGCAAATCAGAATATTCTTATGATAGTAATGGTAATGTGACAATAAATAAAACCTATAACTGGATTGCAACAGATAACTCATGGTCTAATGGCGTTCTGATTGAAAATACATACAACGATAAAGGATACGTAACTTTATCTGTTTGGAACAGATGGAACAAAACAACTAATTCATGGATTAGAGAGACTAAAACAGAATATGAATATGATGACAACGGAAATCTATTATTAACGGCTAACTATGTTGTAGACGAAACGGGAAATCTTTTAACAGGAAGTTCTAAAAACGAATATAAATACGACAGTCAAAGCAACAGAATTGAATATGTTTTTTACCTATGGGACAAAACGTCTGATAAGTGGATTGGAAGTTCTAAATCAGAATATACGTATGATAACAACAATAACCTTAATCTAGTAAACACATTTGACTGGGTTACTTCTGTCAATAGTTGGAAAGCCGACAGTAAATCAGAATTCAACTATGACAGTAATGAAAATCGGACTTTAGAAACTGTCTGGAATTGGGATGTCATAACTTATACCTGGATAGGAAGCTATAAAAATGAATACACTTACGAAAACAACCTGTTTGTATCCAATTTATATTCCTCAAACTTTTTGTTTCCTGATTTTATAAACAAAAATCTACTTACTGATAATAAACTATACATTTTGAATGTTAATAGTAAGCAATGGGAAAATGATTATAACAAATTTGAAGTAAATCATTATTCAGCATTATCTACAACGAATGTAACAATCCCTACGGAAAATAAAATTAGTATATATCCGAATCCAGTGACAGATATGCTTAAAATCGACAATGTACAAGGTGTGCTTAGGGTGAAAGTCTATAATTTACAAGGACTGTTACTTTTGCAGACGAATAAAAACGTAGTTGATTTCTCGGAATATCAAACAGGGATTTACATGTTGGATGTTAATGGACAGAAAATAAAAGTAGTGAAAAAATAGGATAAATCGATCGGTCTAGGCATAGGTCATCAAATGAGATAGAAGAATTCTGGTGGCAGTTTGAATCAATAGGATTGGGTTTTAACCCATTCTTAAAGGTTTTAAAAATATAAAAATATAATAAAATGAAGAAATTTTTTGTATCTCTTGTTGCAATCTTTATTTCAGTCACTTTAACCGGTCAAAATACGAATGAAAAAGTTTTTCCCAAATCAGGAAAGATACCCGTGATGAATGCGCCTGTAAATAATGCAAACAACTTTGATTTGTTTCATATCAATAAGATTCCTGATAAAATTTTACCCATTCATTCCCAAAGGAACAGGATTTCAAAAGCAACGGATGTCACCGTAATAAAGCAACGTCTCGATAGTTTGGTCCGGCAATCGTGGAGCAATGTTACGAATAGTATGGTGAATTCGTCTAAGTCGGAATATGCCTATGATGTTTATGGAAATTTAATACTATCAGCCAGTTACAATTGGGATGTAGCTAACAGTCGCTGGATAGGCGTTGATAAATATGAATTTATGTTTGATAACAGTGGGAATACGAATTTAGAAACCACTTATTATACGTGGAAGCCGACTCTTAATCAATGGGAGGCCAATTATAAACATCAATATACCTACAATGACAACAGTAAAATGACTTCAGACCTCCTTACATATTGGGAAAGCACCTGGTTAACCAGTACTAAAGAAGTATACACGTATGATACGGAAGGTAATACGACGTCACGTGCATCTTATTATTGGGATTCATACCTCAATAAATTGGAGGAACGTAATAAAACGGAATATACCTATGCCACCAATGGAACCAGGTTGAATTCCATTGATTCCTGGAGGAGCTCAGGTACCGGTGACTGGATGATGCAGTCGAAAACCGAATATAGTTATGATAAGAATAAAAATAATACATTGAAAATAGCTTATTTGTGGGATTCGGATCACTGGAATTCAAACTTTAAAGAAGAATATACCTATGATACTGCAGGGAAAAACACTTTATATATTAATTATAACGATAATGGAGGAGCCTGGCAGGCTGCTGTCAAAGATATATATAACTATGATGCTACCGGTAATCTGACACAGGATTCACAATATGATTGGAATTTAGGAACTAACCAGTGGGAAATATCCAGGCAGAACGACTATGCTTTTGATAGCGAGGGAAATAATACTATAGGAATTATTTCAAATAAGCGCAATACGAATAATGTATTTATGAAGGAAAGTAAATATGAATATTTTTACGACTACAATTATTCAATTAAAGAAATACTATCAGGAGGTTTACTCGAAAGTAGCAAATGCAAAAACATGGTAACACATGCAACTATGTATACCTATGATGGTACCGGCTGGAAAATTGCAATAACTTCGAACGTGTTTTATTCGGCTTTCAACATACTATCAGAAGTGAAAACTTTATCGGCTGAATCAATTCGTATTTATCCAAATCCGGCTTCAAAATTCATTACGCTACAATCGGATAATGCCGAAGATCAATTTACATTTGAATTATACAATCTACAGGGGAAAAAAGTTTTGAATCAGGTAATTAAAAACAATACACCGGTTTCAGTTGAGACCCTTCCAAAAGGATTTTACTTGTACTCTATATTTGATAACGGTAAGATGCAAAATGGTAAACTAATTATAAAGTAAAAAAATAATGAAGTTGATGAATGTTCATCAAACTTCCTTTATTAGTATACAAAATAAAAAATTACTGAAAATGAAAAAGCTAACTTTGTTCGTACGAGTTATTATTTTAAGTGTGTTTTTTGCAAGTTGCACCAAAGAAGAAGCAGACCGTGAAAAAATTGTAGAAATGACTTTATATCCAGAAACCGGATATGGAGCAAGTGTTTTGAGTAATGTATTGACAGAACCAATTCTATTTTCCGATAACGATGGAAGTCAAAAGCAGATGTTGACAGATATTATTACCGAAGGATTTGATTTCAACTATGAAAGAGGTTATGAATACACTCTAAAAGTGAAAAAGGTATGGATGCAAAACCCTCCTCAAGACGTTTCGTCTGTCAAATATGTATTTTTAGAGTTACTCAACAAGATAAAAGTAATAACGAAAGATAGTGTAAGAAATATTCAACTTTTTGTGTCCTCACAGACAGTTAAGTTTACCCCTAAGTATCCGAGTGAATATGAAAAAGTAGCAGGAGTTGAAACGCTAAAGATTTATGATGCTTTACACGTAAAAGAAAACGGTACTGACAATTGGATGGTCCTTACAATGATAGATGGATTTGAATACAAAAAAAGTTTCGAGTATGTACTAAACGTAAAAAAAACAACTCAGGCAGACCCATACTTAATTAAATATGTTCTGATTGATATTGTTTCAGAAACAGAAAAAATCTAAAGAAACTATATCAAACGCTATACTAAAAGAAAGAGTACAACCTAAGACGAACAAGACATGCCAAAGCCTGCTCTAATTTCTTATAACGATTAAATTAATAAAAAAAATAATTTAAATTTATTATTCTTATTACGTAATTCATCTTTCCTAGAACTGACCAGTATGTGCAAAAAAATTAAACTTAAACGAGAGATATACAAATCTTAATTCATAAAATTTTCAAATTCTGAAAATTCTTATTCAGATATTTTAACAGGTTTTGCTTCCACATTCACTTAATGCAGAGATGAAAAACAGTGAAAGCTTCTTCAAGTAGCCAATAGCCATAGCCTCGGTCATTATGCGAAAATGAAGAAAAAAAGACAAGTAAGTTGCAATATCTTTTCATTGCATTGACAAAAGAGTTGAAACAAAAAGCATTTTAAAACGAATAACAATAATTCAATTTTTAGAATTTTAAACATCTTATAAAATGAAAAGGGAATTTTTAATTGCAGTTGTTTGCATTCTCTCTGCAAACTTATTTTCACAGACTTATAAACTCGAAACAGTATTTACAGACAAAGTTTCTGAAACATATCTGTCGCATTGGAAAGTTCTTGAAAGCACGAATATTAATCAAGTTGATACATTTTCATTATGGGGGTATCAGCTTTATTTTGATGATTGGATTAATGGAGCCTATGAAGTTGAGTACTTCAAAGGAAATGCAAAAGAAATATATAAGTTTTTAAAACAGATAATTGAGTTTTCGGAAAAATATAAGGAGGAGGACAAGGTATTAACCCACATTTCGGGTGTTCAGGTGAAAACATTAAAACATCTTAGCTTTAAATTTACTCTTGTATATGACAAAGAAAGTAAAGTTATCTGTAAGTTTAATCAAAAACAATGGACGGAGATACTTGCTAAATTTGTGACATATTGTGAAATTCAGAAAATCTATTACAAGTAGAAATGGGCTAATGGCGCAAAAAAGAGTTCGATATTTATTGAAGATTTGTAGTTCGTTGAAAGCATAGTTTGAGCGCAGCACAACCTCCCGAAGAAAAATCCGGATAAGGGTGTTGATAAAAGAAACAAATTGTAATTGTAGGTTCTGGTCAGTTTAAAAAATGCTTTATTTAAGTTCAGTTTACACTTCGTTAAACCTGGAAGAGAAAGAGAAACTACTTGACTTAACGGGAAGACTTGTACTTTGTCAGCCAATATATACCAACAATCATCAAGTAGTTGACCTTACGGAAATAAAACAGGGAATTCATATCATTCAGGTGATGAATATGAACAACAAAACCTATACTGCTAAAATAATAATACCATAACGATAAAACATTAAATTAAAAAAAAATGAAAAAAACAATGTTTATCATTCTAACTTTGACAACTTTAAATGTTGTAGGACAAAATCATTTAATTGGGATTAAAGGGAGTACAAACTGGACAAATATCTCTCCGGGTAATGTTTTCATTGGATCCGATTTCAGGACAGGACTTTCCGGTGGGCTAACCTATGAGTATTTATTTAAAACGCACTTTTCATTGGGTGCAGACCTTATTTATGATCAACGTGGAGTTACTAATAATTTTCCTGTTTTAGATAATGCCGGAAATCCAACAGGAGTAAATGCAAAATATAAAAACGACTATGATTATTTATCAATTCCCATTAAGACCGGCTATAATATAGGCAATACATTTTATAGCTTCGCTAATATCGGGCTTATACCGTCTTTACTTGTCAATGCAAAAATGGTCTCAGATAAAATTGACACAAATGGTAAGGTTGTTGGTTATGAAGTTGTTGACTTGACAAATTATGTTACGAAATTCGACCTGGCAGGACTTGTTGAAATTGGTGGAGGTTATAAATTTAAGAACGGATATTGGTTATATTCTTCGATTGGCTATCAACAAAGCTTTACGACCATTACAAATTCTGAATACTTTGCCGACAGTAAAATCAGGCATAATGGAATTATTCTCACAGTTGGACTAAAATATGCTCTTACAAAATAACCGTCCGGAATACGAATAGGATCAATGGCTGGCTAACCTCGCATTAGCTGGATTCGTTATGCGTTTTGTGGGTTTTGCTACCGCATTTACTTTGTCAGTCAGATGAAGTGCAGCGAACGCTCCTGCAAAAGGGACATGACGAGAATAGGTACTGCTTACTTCCCAAAGTCTCTGTCATAAGTCGTAAGCGTAGAAAATAAAAACAACAATTCATCCTTTTATACAAACCATATTATTATGAAAAGAATTGGAACTGTTTTAGTCTTATTAACTATTACTTTAAGTGCTGTTTTCTCAACAAATAATGCGCTGCAATTCAAGCTAAATGGAACAATTAATCTTGATTCCGGCACAGTTTGTTTAATATATGTAGGGAATGAAAGATATTATCCAATAAAATTAATAAATCCCACTACAAAAATAATACATGGAAAATTTGTTTTTAAGGGATCTATCCAACACCCATATGCCTTTAGGTTGGGAGTTAAACAGTCTAAAGAATTAAAATATGTTTCAGATATATTTTATATTGATCCTCTAGAACAGAATTTGCAATGTGATATAAATACCCGACAATTACCGGTATTGAATAATCATTCGATGAACGAGCTTATGAAATATAATTATTTTGCAGACAAATACGGAAATGATGAAACACCATTACTAATTTACGCAAAAAGTCATCCAAACTCTTATATTGTTCTGTGGAAATTAATAGATAAATTTTCCGATAAAAATCACATAAAGAATTCTGATTCGATTTATAATTGCTTGTCCAAAAAGATTAAATCTTCCTTTACGGGCAAAGAACTGGGTAATTACCTTCTTAAGGCAAATTCTCTTGATATAGGTTCTGATTTTCCTACATTAAGAGTTAAAGACATGGATAAACAGATTGACTTTGTTGCTAAATCAACGTTGGGTCAATATATACTCATAGATTTCTGGTACAGTTCCTGCGGACCATGTATTGGACAATTTGAAGATTTAAAAAGAATTTATTCTCTTTATAAAAAAAGGGGATTTAATATTGTCGGAATTGCAAATGAAAGTAACGAAACAATAGAAAAGTGGAAAAATGTAATCGATAAACATACATTACCCTGGAAACAATTTATTGACATGAAAGGATTTGAATGCAATAATTTAAATATTAACTCCTTTCCAAGTAATTTTTTAATCAATCAGGAAGGAAAAATAATTGCTAAGAATCTGGAACCAAATGAACTTAATGATTTTTTAGAAAAGAATATAAAGTAATTTTGAGTTTTCAAACCTTATAGCGAAAACACTTCACAGTAATTCTAAAAACAAGGAAATAATTAAAACAAAATAGACGAACAAAATGCCTAACACCTATCAATATTACATAGTAGATTTTGTCGGAAATAAACTACAAGTAAATTATTTTGATGATAAAATAAAAATGTAATCTTGTGCATTTTTTTCCTGAAACATCCGACGATTTTTGAAATTAATTTTACCCGTCCCTTATTTGCGCTTAAAAACTTGTGATATTTAACTAAAACAAAGAATGAAACAATCTTTATTTACAATAACATTTCTGATGATTTTCTTTTTAAATGCTTATTCCCAAAAGGAAATCTTTTTCAACAATACACCCGTTAAAGACATTAAAGTAGAATCACTGCAAGGTGTGGAAGTAAACTTTACAAATACTCAAAGTTTAACAAACAAAGCAATTTATATCGGTTATTTTAATGAAAAGCGAATTTCTTCACAATGGACGTTGAACTCAACCATTGGTTTGTATAATGTATTTGGCAAAAGTAGAATATTAGAACTTATAAATGATTCTTTAAACTATTATATCGCAACTCCTAACTACAAAAACATATACACACTGGCATTGGGGGCAGGAATTGAGCCTCGTTGGTATTGGGGTTATAAAAAAAGGTTTCAATCAGGAAAGGCACAATTGAATTCGGGGTTCTTTTTGTCTTTTCCCCTTTCATTAAAAACTACTTTGTTGCAAACACCAGATCCTATCCTTAATCCGAAATGGAGACCTGCTAATTTTAATGTAAATGTAAGCTTTATACCTACGGTGGGGTATCGAAAAGCCATATCCGAAAGGGTGTATCTGGAAGGAAGCATTGGTCTGGGACTTTATTCAGTTATTTATAAATATCCGAATACCGGCATTTCATTTTTATCTCCAGATTTAAATCTTCAGTTCAAACTTAAAGCTGCTTATACATTCAAATAAAGCAATATGAAATATAGTATAAAGCAATTGTTCGTATTGATGGCAATTCTGCTGTTTTCAGGATGCATTGAAACAGTGGATGCACCCTGGAATACAAATCCGATACCGGTCGTTTTTTCAATCATCACACCCGGTCATCCGGTACAGGTTTATATTGGTAAATCATTTAATGAGAGCGATACAGCTAAAACAATTCCGTACCCCGAAGCAAAAGTCTATGTTTGTGGACCTGACAGTGCATGGGTAGAATTGGTAAAACGAGAAGGAAATAAATCGATATTTGTAGATACTCTTAATTTACTTTCGGTGACAAAAGGTAAAACCTATTCTTTGCTTGTAGAATTAAAAGATGAAACACTCCATGCCCAAACAACTGTACCAACCGAAATGGGTATAATTACTCAGGCAGAAAGTTTTTTCCCTTTTACCAGTAGTTCAAATGCAGGAATTTATGACAACGGCGAAATGATTCCTGCAAAATTAGGAGTCATCAACGTAAAGTATACCTTGCCCGACAATAAAGAGTATGGGTGTTACCTGGGAGCTTTTTCGAAACTAATAGAAAACTCCTCCTACTTAAATAGCGAAAGTTATCAGAATTCATATTTCTATTGCCCGTATGATTCTGCAACTTTTGTTCTAAGCCTGATAACAGTAGACCCTTTCTTAAAAAAGTTCAGGGTGGCTGAAAATATCCAATTTATGCAAAGTGAAGATTTACCCTCATTGATTATGGGTCATTATGGAGGAGTGCGACCTGCATTTTCCAATATACAAAACGGTGTAGGTCTTTTCGGAAGTTTTGTTACCAACAATAAAACAGTAGAAGCCATCATGCTGCCGGAATAAACTATGACACTATCCATAAAAACAAAGCTGTGGATCAGCATAGTGCTTTTCGGTTTCAGCAACATCGCTATTGACGCACAAACAATCGAAAAGCGTTACAGGATAACGGGTAAAATTAGTGACGGACGAACAAAAAAGGGCATAAAAAAAATACCTTTTATTGTACTTCCCTACAATCGTACTATTGAAGCAGATAGCAAGGGAGCATTTTTATTTAATATGCCTGCCGGGAATCAAACTTTTGTCATAGATTATTACCCATTCGACAAGAAAGAAGTTACCCTGGATCTTCAGTCGGATACTACTTTGTTGATTGAACTGCATACACCGTTTGGTTCACAATATATTGAAGAGGTAGATGTGATTGCATCACATCCTGTCACAGAGCAACCTGCCAGCCTTGAACAATTAGACAATCATACACTTAGAGTCCTACCTCCAATGTTAGGCGAACGTGATGTATTGAAAGCATTCGGGTTGACTGCCGGTGTTACGTCCAGCAGTGAAGGTGCAGCCGATATGCAGGTACGGGGAGGAGAGCATGGTCAGAACCTGTATTTGCTGGATGGTATTCCACTATACTCGACACAGCATTTCTTTGGCATGGTATCCGCGTATAATCCCATCATTGTGAAGAGTGCAAAACTTTATAAGTCGGGTTTCTCTGCCGAGTATGGCGGTAAAGTATCTTCAATTGTCAATGTGCTTACAGAGGATGCAAACCTCAATAAAACCTCGGTAGCTGTTGAAATTAATCTGCTTTCGAGTAAAGCTGCACTCAATATCCCGTTAGTAAAAGACAAGCTGGCGTTGGCTGTTTCCGGGCGAATATCCAATTATAGTTTAATCAATTTTATGTCACTTTATCAGGGGGATGGAATGGATACCAACCTCTCCCTGCACTTTGCAGATGTAAATGCCAATCTGGTATGGAAAATTACGGATAAAGACAAACTTAAACTTACAGGATTCAGTAACAGTGATGGTATTGATGTTACTCAATCGGACATCGGTTGGGTGAATACTACCTGGATTGATAACAGCCAACAAAATCTGGGTTTAAACTGGTATAGAACAATTTCTGATCGATCCGACAATCATTTGCTGGCGTATGTTGACCGGTACGGATTTGATTTCGGGGGTTCAAATGTAGAAAATACTACTAATTCTAAACAGATAAACCAGATACTTTCGGGAATCAATTCAGCAGGTTTGGTTGATAAATACACCTTTAAAATTTCTGACAGGTTAAACCTGACAGCAGGCGGATCTCTTAAAATGTATGGGTTTTCACCTGTTCAGGTTCAACAAACCGATACTACCACAACCCGTATTCAATACGCTAATCTGATTAAACAAACCGAAGGAGTTGTTTTTGCTGAAACGGAATATCAGTTTGCCGACAAACAGCAACTGACAACAGGATTGAGGGTAAGTACTATGGGTAATTCTGAAAAAACATTCACGTATTTGGAACCGAGAATAGGCTATCATGGTATTTTTACCAATCAATTTTCAATCAGTGCCTCCATCAGCCGCATGACGCAACCAGTGCACAGGTTAGCCAATCCGGGTTTAGGCATTCCCTTTGAAATGTTTTTACCTTCGAGTGTAGGATTAACTCCTGAAACTTCGTGGAACTACTCACTTGGAGTTGCAAAAGATTATACTTTTGCTAAAAGCCGGTTTTCAGTAAAAGCAGATGCCTGGTATAAATCGATGCAAAATATAGTTGAATTTAAGGATGGATATGATGCACTGACCAGCATGCTCTATAAAACCGGTGTAACAGAAGGAGCAAACAGCATTGTAACCCAAGGAAACGGTAAAGCTTATGGAATAGATTTCACGGCAGAGTTTTCGAAGAATAACTGGTCGCTAACCGCTGATTATACTTTGATGCAGGCGGTGAATCAATTTGCTGATTTGAATTATGGGCGGCCCTTTGCTGCATCAACTGACATGCGTCATTCGATTTCATTGACCGGTGAAATTAAACTTTCACCGACCTGGATTCTTTCGGCAACATGGCAGTATAGGTCGGGTAGACCTATAACAGTACCGACTCGTATTTTTTTCATTCCAATAGTAAATCCAATAACCGGTGAAATTGATAATTCCAATCAAAGTTTTCAGGCCGCAGAAACAGAACGAAATAATTACCGTACAAAAGCGTTTCATAAATTAGACTTTTCGTTTACTCACAATTACAAAGCATTCAAACGATATGATGCCTCCATTTCCCTGGGAGTTTACAACGCTTATAACCAGACTAATCCTTTTGTATATTTTATTAGCACTGAATATAAAGCAGATGGAAGCTACAAGCCCGTGTTGAAAACAATTTCACTATTCCCGATATTGCCTTCGTTCACGTGGTCGTTGAAGTTTTAAGTATCCTTATATCAGTATTGCATAACCTGTTCGATACAATGAAAAGATTTATAAAACATTTCCTGTTGTTTCTTATGATCTGCAGTATGAGTAGCTGCATTCGCAATGAAGTTGAACTCTCTCCCTGGAGTACAGATCCCATGCCGGTGATACTTTCTGTCATTTCGCCCGATCATCCTGTCGTACTGTATTTAGGCAAAAGCTACTTTAAAAAAGATACTACAAATAAAATCCCATACCCTGAAGCAAGGATATTTATGTGTGGTCGGGATAGCGTATGGACAGAGCTTACCCTTCAATCAAGTGATACTTCAAGATATATAGATAAAGATAATTTAATCCGTGTTGTAAAAGGAAATACTTATTCCCTGCGAATAGAATTAAAGGATATAACCCTTCATGCTCAAACAACAGTACCTATTGACGGTGCTACCCTGATTGATGCCAGTTGTACTTTCCCTCCGGATGATGGAACTGATAACAATTATTCGTCAATTGTCATTGATGGTAAGTATTATCATGCAAAAGATGGTTTTCTGAGTGTAAAGTTCAACCTTCCAAAAAACAATGCTTATGGATGTTATCTGAGTGCCTTTTCGCAGGAACTTGGTAACGGGTCAACTTTAAATGGCATTGATTATTATCAACAGAACTTTCTCTATCCTCTTAATTACTCTCCAACGAATATAAACCTGATAACAACTGATCCTCATCTGAAAAAGTTTCGATTATCGGAAATGATAAATTACAATCAAAGCTTAGACAGTGATTTATTGTCGGTGATAACAAGTGCTTTTGGCGGTGTACTTCCCGATTTTTCAAATATTGAAAACGGATTAGGTCTTTTCGGCAGTTTTAGTTCCGACAGTAAGCTTATTGAAGTTATCCAACTGACACAATAATATCATGAAACAGTTTTTTAATAAAATATTTTTGATGAGTTTTATTGTGTTGATCTCTTGCTGTTGCTGTTTGTCAGCTTACAGTCAGGCTTACATGAAGCGCTTTAAAGTACAGGGAAAGATTATAAACGATCGTACAAAAGCCGGCTTAAAGAAAATCCCCATCACCATATTGCCGGTCAATAAAACAATAGATGCCGGCAGAGATGGTGATTATTTATTTCAATTGCCTGCCGGAGATTATTCTTTTGTCATTAATTATTATCCGTTCGAAAAGAAAGAAATTAAGTTTAACTTGAAGTCGGACACCATCATGTTGATCGAGCTTCATTCTCCTTTTAATTCACAATACATTCAGGAAGTAGAAGTTATTGCACCAAAAATGGTCTCTGAACAGGCAACCTGGCTGGAGCAGACAGATCATCACGCACTCTCTATATTGCCCGCACTTATTGGTGAACGCGATATTTTAAAGTCCTTTGCATTAACTGCCGGAGTAACATCAAGCAGTGAGGGAGCTGCAGATATGCAAGTGAGGGGTGGCATCCATGGTCAAAACCTATACCTGTTGGATGGAATTCCTCTTTATTCCACGGAGCATTTTTTCGGCTTGGTATCGGCCTACAATCAACTTATCGTTCGATCTGCCACGCTCTATAAATCAGCCTTTCCGACAGAGTACGGTGGTAAAATATCTTCGGTTATCAATGTATTTACCAACGATGCCAATTTGACTAAATTCTCGGGCGAAGTGGATATAAGTCTGCTTACCAGCAAAGTCGCACTCAACATTCCGATAATAAAAGATAAGATGGCATTGTCTGTTGCCGGTCGTTTATCCAATTATAGTCTGATAAATCTCACTTCACTCGTCGGTGGCGAAAATGCTTCCGATATTTCGTTTCATTTCAAGGATATCAATGCAAACCTAGTCTGGAAAGTAACGGATTCCGACAAATTGAAACTGACTTGGTTCAACAACACTGATGGAATGGATGTGGCAACAACTGAAGAGGACATCCTGAATGCTTCATGGATTGATAACAGTCAAATGAGCCTTGGATTAAACTGGTACAAGACTCTTTCGGGGAAAGCTGAAAACCAGTTATTAATGTATACCGACCGGTATGAATTTAATATGGGATTGTCGTATAAAGGGTTAAAGACTACTATGAATCAAATAAATCAAATGATTACAGGAATCAACTCAGCTGGACTGGTTGATAAATACAGTCGTAAAATCTCTGACAAATTGAAGTTGACAAGTGGTGGTTCTTTTAAAATGTATGGGTTTTCGCCCGTTCAAATCAATCGAACTGATTCTGTCAGTACCTCCATTCAAACCTCAACATTGATTCATCAATCAGAAGGTGTCCTGTTTGCTGAAACAGAATATCAACTTGCCGACAAACATCTGTTAACTACAGGAATGAGGCTGAGCACCATTGGCAATGCGGATAAGGTTTATACAAACCTCGAACCAAGAATAAACTATCATGGGATTCTTGCAAATAATTTTTCGGTGAGTGCCTCTGTCAGTCGCATGACTCAACCCGTGCATCGGGTAGCTAATCCGGGGTTAGGCTTTTCGTTTGAAGTATTCATGCCTTCGGGAGCAACAATTCTTCCCGAAAGTTCGTGGAATTATTCACTTGGTGCAGCAAAAGATTTTGTATGGAACAAAAATAGGTTTTCGATAAAGGCTGATGCCTGGTATAAATCCATGCAAAACATGGTGGAATTCATGGATGGATATGATGCCATGAGTGTCTGGTTTTTGGGTATGGATATTAACCAACGAACCAATGATTTCATTACACAGGGGAAAGGAAACGCTTACGGAATAGATATTTCAGCGGATTACACGCAACAGTTTTGGTCGCTTTCTGTCGATTATACCCGGATGAATGCCGAAAATCAATTTGCCGATTTGAATTCAGGACGGCCTTTTGCTGCTTCTACCGATATTCATCATTCGGTTTCTCTTACATTGGAACGAAAGCTTTCGTCTACATTAACCCTTTCGGCCACGTGGCAGTATCGTTCGGGCAGACCCATTACAGTTCCCACAAATATAATTACCTACCCTAAGACAAATCCTGAAACAGGGAAACCGGATTTTTCTTATTTGAGATACAATATCATTGAAACTGAACGAAACAACTATCGGACAAAACCATTTCATAAACTAGACTTTGCATTAACACAATGTTACAAGGCTTTCCACCGGTATGAGGCATCTTATTCGGTTGGTATCTACAATGTATATAACCGAGCCAATCCATATATGTATTATGTCAAAAATGAGTTGCAACCGGATGGAGTCTATAAACCGGTTTTAATGTCCATATCCATCTTCTCCATGATGCCTTCGTTTAGTTGGTCGATGAAGTTTTGAAATAACTTATTTCGGATTCTCAATTAATCGTAGTATAAAGTTTGGTGCGGAATATTCGGTAAAATCCACTGCTGTTAAAACATGATTTTTAAGTAAAGGATGAGTTTCCGGCCGTTCAGGCAACCCGAGATTAATGCCCCGCAAACCACTTATGACTTTAAAGAGTGTTTATTTTTTGGTGGTAGCATAAAAGTCATAATAGGTTTTCCCAGTAGGGACAGAGGACACAACACGTTTTTTTCTCGCCTGACACTTCGAGTCCCGGTATCCACTCAAAAAAAAGGCGTTGTGATAGAGTCTGATAATGTTGAAAAGTAAGAATAAGTTTTCGGAAAAGATTCTTATTCACTTTTTATGGTTCGGCTATTGGAAAACTTATTTCCTGCTTTCCAACATTTAAAGTAATTCACAATTTAAGTTTTAAGTTGAACTTGAAACAAATGCCCCAAAACAATATGCCTGTTTTTTAGAAACCGCATTTCTTTAAACAAAGAAAAAACAGACAAACTATTTTTGAATAGGGACGGGTGATGAACTACATTCAGCGTTTAAATTATTTGCTACCGCATGAATAAAATAATTTATCCGCTAAAAGAAGTTCTAGTTGTTTAGCACTTCGTGCAATAAATAAATGTCTACACTTCGTGTGGGGAAAAAGAAGTGTCTACTCTTTTGTCCATAATATTTGAAATCCAACGAAAAATTAACTTCTCGTTGGATTGACTAAATATAATGGATTTTTAAACGTTTTTTCAATCTGTACCTAGCATGACATAGTTTTTCGTTACCGGGATCAATTGAGATTTTTTATCCACAATATGCTTCTTACTACAATATCGGCTTTTTGAATTCATTTTTGTACAGTTCATTGATTTCTTCTTTGTGACTTTCAAGATGCTGTATGATGATGTTTTCCGCATAGCTGCTAAGGTTAGCTTTACGTCCACCTATCATGTTGACAATAGTCAAAAGGGTCGAGTGAGTTTCTTTAGTGATGCAGAGGCTTTGTCGATAGGTTAGATCCACTTTCTCGAAGTAGGTCTCACAGTAGTCCACTTCCTCGTCTTGCTCTTGATTTGGAGCTTCAATGACATCGAGACTCTCAATTGCCGACTCATTTTCTTCGATGATAATTGTTCGCTCATTTTCGATAGTAGCATCTCGTTTCATAGGGAAACCCTGAGAAATTACTTCTCTCATAAAATCTTCATCCACTTTTGGGACATTCGTTTGTTTTGCCATAATTGTTTTTAATAAATGATGTGTCGTTTTTATATGTATTTAAATATGAGTTGTTTTATTTCTGTAAGTCAATATGTAATTTCAACAAAGATTGATTGATTGATTGATTGATTGATTGTCACCTCCTCAAAAGTTTATGTTGACTTGTATGTAAGATTAAAATTTTTCGAGATTATAATACTTCTTGAAACTAATCTTGAAACAATTAAAATTAGCATTTAATCTATCATGAGTTTTTGTTGACAAGAAAGTTCTTAATCAATATTTAATGCAAATAAAAACATTAAATCAGTCCCTTTTTCAAACTGTCTTAGTCTGGCACAGTCTGTCTCCGTTTGTCCTACATACAGCTTTCACATAAGTTGAAAGCCGAGACTAATTTTTCAGTCTCATTTATAAGCTCAATTCGCTAAATTTACATGCAATCAATAAAGCTAATCGTATTTGCACTTAGCAAATGGCAAGTTGTATTTTGAGCTGCTTGAAATTCTTTCAGCAGCTCAAAATGACTTGCCCTTTCAGGGCGAAAAAGCACCGCCGAAGTTGGTGCTTTAGAAGAATAATTCTCGAAAATGAGTGTAATTTTCAAATCTTATGCCAGGAAATGGTTTTACCACTTTTCAGCATAGAATTTAATCGAATTGAGAATCTTTTATTCGCAAATTCTTGAAATTAGAAAAAAATGTTCCAGTGGAGTTTATCTCAAATGAGATTTGTTGAACTAAAAGCATGGCAGCATTGTCTAAAAAATGAATTATCTTTGCGAAAAACAAAAGATATTATGTCAAAAACAAACAAATACAACAACGATTTTTATTCCAGAATCTCGGAAATTTTAAAATTTGCTAGAAACAAAGTTGTCAAAACCGTAAATGCAACTATGGTGGAAACCTATTTTGAAATCGGAAGGTTGATTGTTGTAGAGGAACAAAATGGAAGTGAACGTGCTGAATACGGAAAACAAATCTTGATAGAATTATCAAACAAACTAACAAAAGAATTCGGGTTGGGCTTTTCGGTCACTAACTTGCAGCAAATGAAGAACTTTTATAGCATTTACGGAAAACAGCAGACACTGTCTGCTAAATCTGACATAATAGATATTCAATCTTTAAATGACTTTAGACTAAGTTGGTCTCATTATTTAAAACTTATGCGTATTGAGGACGTGTCTGAACGAAAATTTTATGAAATTGAATGCGCAAAAAATAATTGGAGTCTCAGAGAATTACAAAGACAATATGATAGTGCATTATACACAAGATTAGCCATAAGCAGAGACAAAGAAGGTATTTTGAAATTATCAGAGCAGGGACTTGTGATTGAAAAACCGCAAGATGCAATTAAAGATCCTTATATCCTTGAATTTATAGGGTTACCCGAAAAATTAGATTATTCCGAAAGTGATTTGGAGCAAAAATTAATTGACAAACTGGAACATTTTTTATTGGAACTTGGTACAGGTTTTACATTTGTGGCCCGACAGAAAAGAATAACCATCGATGAAAAGAATTTTCATATTGACTTAGTTTTTTATAACAGAATATTAAAATCATTTGTGCTTATTGACTTAAAAATTGGAGAACTGAAACACCAAGATATTGGGCAGATGCAAATGTATGTAAATTACTATGACAGAGAAATGCGTCTTGCAGATGAAAACAAAACCGTTGGATTAATTCTGTGTCAAGACAAAAGTGAAGCTGTAGTTCAGTATACTCTTCCTGAAAACAACGAACAAATCTTTGCAAGTAAATATCAGACAGTTCTGCCAAGTAAAGAAAGACTGATTGAATTGATAGAAAATAAAGACGAGAATTAACTCCGACCCGGAAATACACGCTATTGTCGTTATGCCCATAGTAGAAAAAAAATATGATGAATGAAGTAGACATAGAAATTCTAATAAATAGAAAATCCGACTTTGAATTAATTAAACAAGCTTCAATGGATGCTACAAACAGAAAGAACAACGAAATAGATTAGAATAATGCATCTAAGACCTCTATGAGCACCCTTAGTCTCAGTCATTAGGTGGTATTTAAATAAAAATAATAACAGAAATAATATGATTTGGAAGATAATTTTATATTTGTTTATAACAGTAGTATTCACCGGATTGCTTGCTGTATTTCAACAGAAGATAAACCTGAACTTTGAAAAAATTGTACTTCCTCAATTAGCTCCGACTATTGGGGCATTAATAATGATATTAGCATTTAGCAACTTAAGATTTTCGATAAATCTCGACTTAAATATACTTATCATAGCAAAATCATTTTTAGCTCTTGGAATTCCATTTTTACTATTTACCGTAACTTTTTTTGCAGGAAAACAATTTGGATTAGGAGTGAAACTTACAGACGACTTATGGAATATAATTCCACTAATGTTTGTGGGCATTTTAATCGGCTCATTAGGAGAAGAAATTGGTTGGAGAAGCTTTTTACAACTGACACTTGAAAAGAAAAATCCTGCGTTATTAGCTTCAATTATCGTTGGAACAATTTGGGGATTATGGCATATTGGACATTATAAGAACGGAGCACTTTTTATGATAGGATTTCTGCTCTTTACAATTTCAGCTTCGATTATCGTAGCCTGGCTGCTCCGAGACACGAAATACAACTTAATAATTTCGGTACTTTTTCACATTTCGATTAATTTTGGATTTCTCATACTGTTCAAGAACTCGTTGACGGACTCAAAATTAATGATTATAAACGGAATTATTTGGCTGATACCTGCAATTTGGATAGTAATAACGACTGGAAAAGTCTTGATAAAAATACAATAAACGACCACCTAATACGCCTATAGGCACTTGGCGGTTGACGGTCGACGGTCGACCTGCATTTAGCATTTTGCTCCCGCATTCATTTTGTCGCTGTCTCGACAGCGAATGCTCCCGCAAACAGCCAAATGCTCATAGCCTCGATCGTTACCAAACATGCAAAAAAAAAGAAGACCGAAACTCGACTGACAAAGTTGGCTCATGAAAAATAGATAAACCAACTCAACAAGCATCTTGAAGAAAAGAAAAGAAAACGAGACAAGTACAAAAAAGCGTACCTCTTTTTTGTACTTGTCTCGTTTATTATAACGTGGGAGAATCAAATAATATTCTGCTTTATCCATTCTTCCAAATCAATTTCATTATCCAACCCCAAGTGCTTTTTGATTCTTTTTCTTCGTCCATACATGGTCTCTTTACTCGAATTCAACAAAACGCAAGATTTTGAAATATCAATACCAAGACTGATTAGCACAATAACTATTATGTCGGATGGAGTCAGTTCAGTATATTCATTCTTCAAATCGGTTATTTTGTTGTTGAACAAGCTGTTTGTCTCGTCAACATAATACTGCCAATCATTTTTTGCTAATATCACCTGATTTGTCATTGTCTCAATAAACTCGTCTTGCTTTTTGGGATTAAAAACACCTTGTTGTATTTTATTAAAACGGAGTGTCATTTCAATTCTCTGCTGAAGTTTGGACAATAACAGTTCATGTTTCATGCTGTTTTCCAATTCTTTCTCTCTTAATTCAAACTCCAATTTTTGTTGCTTTATTTCAAGCACTGCCTGTTTCTCCTTATTTAGGATATTTCTACGTTGGAATAGAAGTAAAATTATCAATATAAGTATTATCAACACAGTAATACAAATAATTTTAGTCCGGTTAGCTATTTTTAATTCTGCATTTTCCTTATCCTTTTCCGACAAGTCAAATTGCTTATCAATCTTATATGACTGACTTTGAAGCTTATTCCGAAAAACAGTATCTTGATTTAAGTATGCATTTTCAATCAAATGATATGCTTGTCTGAAATCTTTACGACTTTCAAAAACTCCTGCCCCTGTCAAATTTTTCAGTAGTTCGAGTTCACTATCTCCCTTTTCTTTATTTGCTATTTTCAAATAAAAAGATGCTGAATCAGGCATATTGAGTATTGAATAAATGTATGCAAGAAACGAGGCATTACGGATTTTAAGTTCAGGACAATAATTGAATCCAATCAGTAAATATTTTATTGCCTGTCTCGGATTTTTCTTATTTAGTAATTCGCCTTGCCGTGATATGATATTGTAATACAACATAGTATCATTTACGTCCGTAGCTAATTTCAATGCTTTGTTTGAATATAACAGTGTACTTTCAAACGGATAATCTAATTGTAAAGACATATTGGATAATGCCAAATACGATGAAGCCTGACATTTTTTATTCCCTGATAGTTTGAAGAAATAAAGAGACTTTCTGATGCAAATATTTGCTTGATGATAATTTTTATTTAGCTCATAAATATACCCCATATTAACTGTTACCAGACCTAATGTATTATATTCTTTTGTTCCATCAAGTGCTAAAGCTGCTTTTTTGTAGGCTAACATTGCTTTTTTTTCTTGCTGTAATAAGTCCGAAATGCAGCCCAACACATAGTAAGAAGTTCCACTGTATTTTTTTAGATGGCTATTGGCATAATAATTAACGGCTACGTTAATCAAGCTATCCGATTTTATATTCATGAATAATTTATACTGTGCATGTGTATAGAGCAAACACCATGCGGCATAATCGGATTTAGACAATTGTTCGGGCTTGTTAATGCTCGATAAAAGTTTATATGCACTGTCGGGATGTTCATTCAGCAAACTTTCTGCTTTTAGTATAATGACATTGTCGGTATAGCTTGAACCGCATGCCGTAAGTAGCAAACAAAAAATGCTCAAAAGTAATATGTGTTTTTTCTTGATTCTTCTCATCTTGGTTAGTTAAAAATAGCCATTTTCTTTAATAGATAGTTGCCTGTACCGTAAATATATTTAAAAAATTGGTTATATATCTTATCTTCAACTAATTACAGTTTAACAAAAAGCCTTGTTGTACCGATGTATTTTTTGCCAATCCGAAGTCCCCTGATTAACTTTGAGTACAAAATTAATAAAAAAAATCAATTATTAAATTCAAACATTATCATTATGAGAAAGCCTGTTTCATTTATTGTGCTATTATTTTTATCCGCATTTACGGTTACAAATGCTATAAACATTCCCATTGAAAAAAACGTCCCATCAACAAGTACCACACGACAACGTGCTCCTATGCTTATTCCGTTAGAAGTCGATTTATCTACGACAGAACTATACCTCAATTTCACAAACTCCGTGGGTATCGCAACTATTACTGTAACCGACAGTAATGGTACTACCGTACAGCAAGAATCAATAGACACGAATTTAAACAATGAATTGTACATACCTGTCAATGAGTTGGAAGTCGGAGACTATACGATTACTATTAGTTATGGTAGCATAACGCTTGTGGGTGTATTTACAATGAAGTAAATATCTGTTGGAAAAAATAAATCTTCCCAAAGCAAAAATATTTTAGACTTTGGAATAAAATATTCTTGCTTTAGAATAAATATTTGTAACCTTGGAATAAATGTTTGCAGCTAAAGAATAAAAGTTTGCCTCCTTAGAATAAAAATAACACAATTAAAAACAAATCACAAAATTTCAATCATATACATATTTTTTCATTTTATCAATCAAATTTTTAAACCATTATTTAAAAGATTATGCCAGATTACATTAATCAGAATGATGCCGACATGAACGTTTGGCAAGTAAATCTAGTGTTATGTTAGCTTTGATATGACTTATATATTTTTTTTGCAGTAAAAACTGCAATTTATCTTTGCAATTTCAAATAAACTATGTAAATTGTTTTAATCTCATTAAATATGCAACAAGAAGTAAAAGAAATATGCCTGAGCTTTATTGAAAAATACATTCCATCATGCAAAGCTGCAATGATAACAGGAAGTGCTAGTGTGTCAGATATGAATGAAAATTCTGATATAGATATATTAATTCTGGATGATAACATTTCTAGGGACTATTTTGAATCTATACATTATGAGGGTTATGAATTTGATTGTATTGTCCTGCCATCTATATTAGTTGGAGATATCTTAAACCAAGAATATAATAACGGAATGATTTGTTATATAGGTATGCTAAGTAAAGGTATGATTATAAGGGACTATATTGAAATACTAGCTCAATTACAGAAGTATGCAATATCACTTGAGAATTCAGGACCAAAGCAGATTGATATTCATAATAAAAAAAATGCTTTATTTAGAGCTCATGGATTATACAATGATTTGGAAGCTGAACGAGAATGGCATGAAAGCTTGTTTATTGCGATGGATTTGTTTAACTCCTTAATTTACTTGAACTCAACTTTACATACTTATTGGTCAAGTGCTGGAAAATGGAAATATCGGTATTTAAATAAATTTGATAGCAATTTTACAGAAAGTATTACAGAAAGCTTTACAAAGCTGGTAGCTGAAAAAAATAAATCTGATTTTCTACATCTGTCAAAAAAGAATCTTTTAAGTTTTGGAGAGAAACCCAAACAGTTTAGCTCAAGATATTATTCTTTTGTAATTACAAATAATTTGTTAACTATTTCAGTTAATTCTAGATCAAGTATTAACGTTGTATATGAAAACTATATAAAGAAATTAAATGACAAACTCGAATTATTTGAATCATCCATTACCATGTTTTACGTTTATAATGATAGCAGCATTCTGGATGAAAGTAACTATCTCATATTTATAAAAGGAGAGAATGAAATTTTAAATCATATCATTACCCCTATTATTAATGCATTTATTATTGATCAGAAAGAAGTACTTGTTGCCAATAGTATTATTTCATCTTTAAACTATCAATTTGAACCAGAATCTTTATTTGAGCACCAACAAGTATATGAATTGATGAAGCCTGTTCTTGTGTATTTTAATAAGTTTCATGAGTGGATTGGTGGTCATAAAGAAAATAAAATCATGACTTATTTAACACATTTTCATCTTAGTTTAGGTTCAAAACTTGGATTTTCAGTTGAAAGATATATCGATTTTAATAAATATCTATTGAAGAGATGGATACCATTTGTTATCGATGCTGATAAAAAAGGCAGCTTTAATATACTTGAACAAAAAAGGACAGCTAAACTTAATCATTATCAGCTTATTTTTGATAATCAAAAAGCAAGTTTAATTGACAACTTTTCAGTTGTTTATGACGATTGGGGCACAACAAAAAATGAGAATTTGGAAGACTACTTAAGTGAAGGTGTTTCATTATTGAGTTCTTTTTATCATAAAATGGATCAAGATTTTTTTCTTGAACATTTTGTTCCTCAGTTTAAATTAAATCAAATCGATTATAATTTATCTGATCTTGAGAAAAAGCGCTGGATGTTTTTGGCTACTGCAATGAATGTATTATATAGCTCTGTTCTGCTCACTGCAGATCAGAAATTATATTTGTCCTTTGCTAATACAAATCTACTTGAATTATTACAAAATAAAATCATAGTACATAATGAGGAGTAGTAATGTGAATGATATTATAGAGAAAGATCCTTCATGGCTGATTAAATGGGGGATTGCTTCAATATTGTCGTTTCTAGTAATCCTGTTATTTGTATCGAATTTAATAGCATTCCCTGATATTAACATGGCAAAAGTTGAACTAACAACATTGTCTCCTCCAATACCTTTATTTGCCCGAACTAATGGCTACATCAAAGAAATTTTTTCTAAAGATGGGGATACGGTTGAAAAAAACTCGATATTGGTTGTTATTGATAACAATTCGAATCTGGATCAATTGAAAGAATTGAGTAAATGGATTGAAGCGGGGCAATTTGAATCATTAAATAAAATTATAAAAACAGAGATACCGAACTTTAAAATGCTAGGTGAGTTACAACAATTGCATAATGACTTGTTAATAATATTTAATGAAATAAAGCAATATCGTAAAACAGATATCTATGCTATGAAAATAAAAAAAGAAATTATAGATCTTACAAACGATAAAAAGCTTTTGCAAATTGAAGAGAATAAATATGAATTAATAAAGCAAGATTTAAGCATATTACAGAAGGACGCCGATAATAATGAGGTCTTATTCTCCAAGGAAATAATTAGCAGTAAGGATGTAAATGGATATCGGCGATTGATTTTACAAAAAAAGATAGAGATTGAATCTATTCAATCAAACATGGTGAATATTGAACTAAATATAAACTTAACTTCTGGACAGGTACTTGAATTAAATGATGCAAAAGAGCAAAAAGAGACTAGCCTCCTTTTAGGGTTTAATAATAAAATTAAAGAACTTAAGTTTGCATACCAGAATTGGAAAGATAAATATTTAATAACGGCACAAATCCATGGACGTGTCGCTTATTTTAAGAGATGGGAATCTGGTGAGTATGTGAATGTTTCAGATCAAATTCTTACCATAATCCCTTTAAAAGAAAGAGAGATTTATGCAACTGGTATTCTTCCTATAGATAATGCTGGTAAAGTAAAGATTGGTCAAAAAGTTAATATAAAGCTAGATGATTATCCTTTTCGTGAATTTGGAATACTAAATGGTAAATTAGTCTATATATCGCAAACCCAGAACAAAGGATATTACTCAATTAAAGTTCAAGTAGATAGAAATATACCTTCTTTTAATAGAAAAAAACTCTTATGGTTTAAATCGAATATGCAAGCTTCTGCTGAAATTATTACCAATGATGTCACTCTTTTCCAACGTTTATTATTCAAGTTTAGAAATATTTATACCCAGTGATTGAAAAATTTCCCATATATAAACAGTTGGATAATATGGATTGCGGTCCAACTTGTTTAAAAATGATTGCCAAATTTTATGGCAAAACATTTTCAACCAGTGTGATCCGATCAGCATGTTACCTAACAAAGGAAGGTGTCTCTTTAATGGGAATCAGTTATGGTGCAGAACGCCTTGGAATGAGAACCCTTGGAACAAAGATAACCTTTGCAGAGCTACAGCATAAAGCTCCATTACCATGTATTGTACATTGGGAGAAAAACCACTTTGTGGTTGTTTATAAAATAAAAAAAAACACCGTTTTTGTTGCTGATCCTAAAAAAGGAAGAGTCTCTTATACGATTGATGATTTCATGAAGAATTGGCTCAAACCTGAAACTGAAGTTGGTTATGCGCTATTTGTTGAACCTACACCTCGTTTTGATGAAACAGAAGAAACAAAAACAAAAAGCTGGTCTTTTTTCTTTAGATACCTAAAGCCACACAAAAGACTGCTCATTCAAGCATTTTGTGCACTTTTGTTCACCAGTTTAGTTAGTTTAATTACACCATTTCTTACACAATCATTAGTTGATATTGGAATTAATGGTAAGAATATTAACTTTGTTTATTTAATATTGATTTCTCAGATTTTACTAGCTTTTGGAAATGTCTTTGTTGGTTTTATACAAAGTTGGATAAGTTTACATATTGGGACAAAAATAAGCATTGAATTTATTTCCGATTTTTTGCAAAAAATATTAAAACTACCCCTATCGTTTTTTGAAACGAAATCTATTGGTGATATTCTTCAGAGATTGGGTGACAATTCCAGGATACAATCCTATGTTACGGGTTCCTTATTTACCATCATTATTTCCATTGTAAACTTCATTATGTTTAGTGCTATAATGTTGTATTATAACTCTGTAATATTTATTGTTTTCATGATAGGGAATACCCTATATGTTGTTTGGATATTGTTATTCATGAAAAAGAGAAGAAATTTTGATTTTAAGTCATTTGATCTTAGCTCTAAGGGCAAAAATGTTTTGCTGCAACTTTTTCATGGAATCGAAGAAATAAAACTTAATAATATAGAAACAAAAAAAAGATGGGAGTGGGAAAATATTCAGGCAAAACAATACACATTAGCCATTAATATATTAACCTGGGGTCAGATTCAATCGTCAGGTTCCTTATTAATTAATAGTATTAAAGATGTTATGATTTCTTTTATTGCTGCAAAATCTGTAATTGATGGCGAAATGAGTTTAGGAATGATGATGTCCGTTCAGTTTATTATTGGACAATTGCAAGGTCCGATTAAATCTTTCATTTCATTAGCATATCAGCATCAAGATGCACAGATAAGTATTGAACGTTTAAGCGAGGTGCACGATACTGAAGATGAAGAGAAAAACTTAAATTATCATCAAGTAAATGTTCAATCGAAGTCTATACATCTGGATCAGGTAGGTTTTCAATATGAGGGACCTGGTTCACCATTTGTCCTTGAGAAAATTAATCTTGAGATTCCAAAGAATAAGACAACAGCTATTGTAGGAGAAAGTGGGAGTGGGAAAACAACTTTATTAAAGCTTTTGCTAAAGTTTATAGAACCAACTACTGGTTCTATTAAAGTTGGAGATATTCATCTGGCATCTATACGAAATTCAATATGGCGATCGCACTGCGGTGCAGTATTACAAAATGGATTTTTATATTCAGATACAATTATAAACAATGTATGTCTTTATGATGAGAATATTGATTTTGGTCGTTTTTACACAGCCTTAAGAGATGCGAATATACTCAAATGGGTTGAGTCTTTACCTTTAAAGCATGAATCGATAATTGGTGCAAATGGACGCGGACTGAGTCAGGGACAAAAGCAAAGAATAATTATTGCACGGTTATTTTATAACAATCCTGATTTTGTATTTCTTGATGAAGCAACAAATTCATTAGATTCAAACAGTGAATCGATAGTTATGACCAACCTACAGAGATTTTGCAAAAATAAAACAACGATAATTATTGCACACCGATTGAGTACAATAAAGGATGCGGATCAAATTGTTCTTTTACAAGATGGACAAATTGTTGAAGTTGGAACTCATAATGAATTGATTGAAAAGAAAGGTGCATACTTAGAACTTGTAAAAAAACAATTGAATACTATGCAATATGAGCCTAGTTTAACTTGAAGTTTATCGATAAACTATTTATAAATTACTATTATTAATTAATTAAATTATTTTATTTATGAAAAAAATTAAATCGTTAATGGAATTAGATTTCTCTCCATTATTAAGTGTTGAAGCCATTTCAACCAAAGGTGGCGGTGAATGGACCTACGCTGCTGGTAATTGGAGCTACATGTTTGATGAAGTGACCGTTACTCCAGAAAAACCACCTTTTGATGTAACAAAAGATGTTCCAGCTTTGCAAGATCCCAATTACCGGGAATGGGTAGATGGTAATCCAGCAATTGGTCCAGTTATGGAATATGTGGCAATAGCAGTAGCTTATGTAGGTTATTTAACCCGTTAATCAATTTAACATGTTTGTTGTATGGAGATAATATTGAAATACAACAAACATGTTTATAAAAAAATGTAAATTGCAAATAAAATCATGAACAAAATTAAAGTATTTCCTAATTTTTGGCAAGCATTATTATACAATTATCTTTTACCCATAATTATTAGTATTTTAATTGCTCTCATTCTAGTATTTGTCTTTAAAGTTACAATTCCGTTCAAAGGAATACAGATATTTACTAAATCTTTTGGACACTTATTTACTATTCCATTTTTACTGTTTTTCTTATGGAAGAGTAAAATTAAAATTAGTTGGTCTGAATTTACAACTATAAATATCGGGAAGATACTAATAATAATACCATTAGCAATCGGGGTTGAATTTCTGTTTTTTGGTACGATGCATTTGTTCGAAAAGCTATTTAATCGAAATTATCATTCTTTGCAGACTAAATCTACTTACTATTTATCTGTTATTCATATACTAGTTATTTCACCTGTAATTGAAGAAATATTATACAGACGTATATTTCTACATCAATTTCTAAGGCAATATTCATCATGGGTTGCAATTATAGCTTCAACATTTATATTTGTTATACCTCATGTTCCAACAATAATATACCCCGAGGTATTTATACCTTACTTTATAAGTGGTTTATTTCTGGGAATTGTGTATTATAAAACCCAATCGGTTTTATTGTGTATGATTAGTCATTTTATTCTGAATGCAATTACGTATTTACCTATTGACAGTATATTTAAATAATGCAATTGTTCAAACACTTCATACTAGTTATCAAGTTTTTGCAGTCTGAAAAAGAAAACCAAAATTCAAAGAACTCCATATTCGGATAATGGATATACAAGTTTGGTTACGTGGACTTCATTATCATTGAAGTGAAAAATACGTACAACAATATCTGGATGAATTCCATTTCAGATATAACAAAAAGAACTTATATTGGACAATATTCACTATAACCATTAAAAGAGGATTCAAAATAGTCAATAATCATATGATTTTGGCTTGAACTCTAAAACGCCTCTACAAAAAATTAAAATATAATGGAACAAAAAGACTATTTAATGAGGGAAGTTGAAAAAATAGGTATGATAATAAGTGCTATTGGGCAGAAAATCTTTGGTGGCAAAGGAAATACCGCAATAACTCTTGAAGAGCAAATTAAAGATGCAAAAGATATGTTGTTTAATGGAGCAGATTTTGACATAGATAAATTTTTGAATTCAACCATTCAAGACTCAAATAAATATATATCTGGTTTCATTGGGTTTAATAATGACAACATAGAGCTTTTGGCAAATTATCTTTTTCAAATAGGTTTAAGTAATAAATCAGACAATTCAAAAAAATATCTTGAAAAGGCATTACAACTTTTTGAACTTTGTAATTTTCAAGACAAAACTTATTCCTTTGAACGTGAATCAAATATAAATTCAATAAAAAACAACCTATAAAACAATCGGTTTAGCGTCAGTCAGTTGGAAAAAAGATTCGATTTTGAGTTTTCCTTGCGCCTCTAGTGTTCCCTTCGGTTGGAAAGTGCACGAAAAGAATTCATAGTTTAGGCATTAATTCAAATAAAACAGAAAATTAATGAACTTAATTCGGGTTATTCGAACTTTTATAGAAGTGTTCAACCTAAACTATGGTTAAATCACTCCTTTGGGGGGATATTGGAATCTTGTTAACTAGGAGTTTTCGGTAAATACTAAATAACACAAAATGAAGGATATAAAACAACTTTGGAAATATTTATTAGATCCTACACCAGAACAGGAATCATCCAATTTTATCACAAAACTTACCAGGTTTTTATTTGTATTGGGAATAAATGTTTCAGCGGTTACAATTGTTCTTGGAATTCAATATGGCTTTAAAAATTTTGGCTTGATTGATGTTGACATATTTCCTGTTATAGGCAAAACAAATTTTTTTGAATTGCTTGCATTACTTTTAATCTTGATTTTTATTATACCTATAATTGAAGAATTTGCATTCCGGCTACATCTCGTACCTCAAAAACAGAATATTAGAATTTCAGTTATTATTCTTATAGTATATTTAACTGCCCAACTGGCTTATACAAGCAAATCAACTTTTGTAATTAGCATAATTAGTTCCTTGGGAGTGGTACTATTAATTGGATACATTGTTTTTCATAAAAGAATTAATGACGGAATTAAACAAGTTTGGAAGAATAAATTCCGTTCTGTTTTTTATATTACTGCCTTAGTATTTGGGTGCATTCATATCATGAATCATAAATTGTCTGTCAATAATCTAATTTTTGCTCCAATTATTGTTGCCCCTCAGATAATATTGGGTTTGAACGCTGGTTATTTGCGCGTAAAGTCCGGCTTTAAATGGGGCTTGTTATTGCACATTGTACACAATGTTGTGTTTATTGGAATTTTTCTTTACTTGATGAATCCAAACTTATTTAATTTAAACAAAAATGCATTTATAATAGAATATCCATCAACATCTAACCCTTCTAAAGATTATTCATTAACGATTGATGAAGGGAAAGAAAGTGCCTTTAATACTTACAAAATCATACCTGATGAAATATCCATTGAAAATGCTAAAATGAAGGCTATATTTATCCTATTGGCCAATGCCAACCACGCAAAGGTTATTTTTGAAAGCCAGGCGATAGAGAATAAAATAATAAATCTTAGATTTATCAACAAATCATGGGAAAAATCTAATTTAAGGAATAACCGTCATTTTATTATTGAAGAATTATTCAAAAAGTATAATCTAAAAGCTAAACTATATATTATACCAGAAGGATATTGGTTATTGACACAAAGAGTGGATCTCAATCATTCATTGCCAAAAGCTTTAATTCCTGGCCAGAATGAAGAAAATAAGGAATTAATTACAATGCAAGATGCAACTGTAAAAGAACTTGTGATTAAAATTGAAACACTCTATTCACTTAATTGTGTTGCACTGATACATAACCGGAATAAATTTAATTTCAAAATGCCTAAAAACGATGCGGTAGCACTGCAGAAAATATTATTGGAAAAGTATGATTTTGAGTTTCACAAAATGAAAACAAGGACGGATTGTTTTTATATAAGTTCACGAAATGATGAATAGATTTTAATCGAAGCTTCTTTTAGTGGCACATAAGCTATAAAGTTTTTATACAAAAGACAGACTTCAATATTATGTTAACAATGATACACGCAGCCTGTCCTGATTTATCGGTAAGTATGATTAATAATTATAGGTGCTGAAGATTCGTGACTATATATTCAGTTGACAAAAAAAAACACAGATGAGATTAACAATTCTATTAACAATTTTAGTAATTTCAATATTTGATTCTAAGGCACAATCAACTTTAACTTTAAAACAATGTATAGAATATGCATTTAACAACAACAATGATGTTAAAATACAGAAAAATGAATTAACAAAGAATAAACTTGACTTAAAACAGGCCAGTTATTCACTTCTTCCTTCAGTAAATGCAAATTATAGCCACATATATAACGCTGGACGATCATTAAATTATGAAACATATTCATGGGAAAATAGAGAAATTCAGCAAGGCAACTTAAACGTTATTGCTGAGTTAGTTGTATTTCAAGGACTATATGGATTATATAATCGTAATATAGTGAAATCACAAATCAATATATCAAAACTAAATATTGAGAAAAGTAAATTATTAATAGGGATAGAAACAATAAAAAGTTATTATAGCATTCGACTTATTAATACAAATATTTCTATCTATGATAATGTATTAATAAATACACAAAAGGAAATTTCGAAACTACAGGAAAAAGTTAATGCTGGAGTAGTATCAAAGGTCGATTTATATGAAATGAACGCTCAGGAAAAGAAAGAAGTAGTTTCAAAGATAAATTTAGAAAGTCAGTTAGTACGGGAGTACAATAATTTGGATTACATTCTAAATTGGCATGAAGAATCATCCTTAAGTGTATCTGAGGTTACTTCTATAGAATTAGAATCGCTTGAAATACTTAATAATAACCCTGCGCATATAATAGATAATATTGTATCGCATTCTATTTTGATGGCAGAAAAGGAACTAAATCTAAAATTAACTGATTATATGATAAAAAAACAAAGATCCTATTATTTTCCAAAAGTTATCATAGATTCATATTTTTCTTCCCGTTATTTATTGGGTGCTGTTAATCCTGTAACTCATGAAAAGGGATATAATTTAAATACCCAATTAATTGACAATCACAATAATCAAATTAATTTGGTTTTAGCAATACCATTATTCAATAAATTGGAAAATAGAACAAGTATTAAATTGCTGGAAGTTGAAAAATCTCAAATAATATTGAGATATGATTCTGAAATTCAATCTTTAAAAAAAGACTTAGAAAATATTAAGGATGATATATTAAATTTAAATAAAAGAATAGCGGAAACAACAAATATGGTCATAGCCTATCAAAAGTCGTATAATGCGGCTTTGGAGCAATACAAATCAGGTCAATTAGATTCTTATGCTATGAGTTCTACAAAAAATAATTATATAAACGCGCAACTAGAGCTAAATAGTAATATCATAGAATACAATATGAACCTTGAGATATTAAAGTTTTATGAAGAATTCAGCTTTTTGAATTAAAACGATTGTCTATTTTTAGAAAGCTTAGCATTAGATAAATAATAGTAATTCAATATAATAAATCATGTCGGTGCGAATAAGTGTATTATCAAATAACTGATAATTTTTTAAATATTATAATTGAATTCACATTATTCATTTCGAGAACTTTTTGAAAATCAATAAGAAAAGAAACAGAAAATTTGTGTAAAACGACAAAATTCAGCGTTAATTAACGGTCGAAATCAAACTATTTACAACCAAGTAGCCCATAATACCGACTCGCAAATACACGCTATCGTCGTTATGCCCATAGAAGAAAAAAAATATGATGAATAAAGTAGACATAGAAATTCTAATAAATAGAAAATCCGACTTTGAATTAATTGAGCAAGCTATCATTAGTAACAAGATTCAGATACCTATTTTTATCGTTGAATATGAAAGTCACTACAGAGTAGAATTTACGAGTGATTATGAGGAATGGAAATTAGATTCTTCAATTCTTAACTGCTTTTCTGATTATGAATTTACTGATAATCTTGAAAAAGGCAGAAAAGAAATTAGATTACAAACCTCAAGATGTCAATCACCTTTTTCAACAGATAATTGGGGAAGACCTATTGAAGACCCTGTAAATGAAACAAAATATTTGATTAAGAAATCAACGTCTAAACAAGTTAGATTTAATCCTAAAGTAAAAGTATTATTCGAGGATGAAAATAAATATTATTTTGTAAATATAATTGATGGAATAAAAAAAAAGCTAAGTAACTTTTTAATTGGAATACTGATAGCAGTATTTACTTGGGGTTGCAAACCCGACGAACCTAAGCTCAATAATCCGCTCAATGGAAGAACAACAGCAGTTTTTAACCCAAACAAAAGCTACGGAACTGTAACCGATATTGACGGAAACATTTATAAAACTATTAAGATTGGCGATCAACTATGGATAGCTGAAAACTTGAGGGTCACACATTACCAAAACGGTAATGAAATCCCTAATATAAAAGATTCAACCCAATGGGCGAACCAAACTGAAGGAGCTTACTGCAACTATAATAATATAGAAACCCTTGATACATTAGCCACTTTTGGAAGGCTATATAATTGGTACACAACTCAAGACATACGAGGTTTAGCCCCCAAAGGTTGGCGGGTGGCAAATTCTGTAGATTGGATAACGATTATCGATTATCTTGGTGGAGATACAATTGCATTTAAACATCTCAAAGAATCAGGTACTAAGCATTGGAATGGACCTAATAATGTGGATAATAGTTGCGGATTTACGGCATTGCCTTTTGGAGAAAGGTATTTAAAATCCAATCCCCTTGGGGTTGATTTATATGCTGCTTTTTGGACTTCATCACTATATTCTGAGACGACAGCTCCTTTTTTATTTTTAACCACATGGAACGATAATCTTGTATATAAAGGCTTCAATTTTAAAGTGAACGGATATGCAATCCGTTGCATTAAAGAACAATAAAACGCAGATACCGAAAAGCGTAAAAAAGAGTAGGTAAAACATGTTCAAATCAAACAATGAAAAGATTTACATTTTATTTAATTGGAATACTGATAGCAGTATTTACTTGGGGTTGCAAACCCGACGAACCTAAGCTCAATAATCCGCTCAATGGAAGAACAACAGCAGTTTTTAACCCAAACAAAAGCTACGGAACTGTAACTGATATTGACGAAAATATTTATAAAACCATTAAGATTGGCGACCAACTATGGATGGCTGAAAACATGAGGGTCACACATTACCAAAACGGTAATGAAATCCCCAATATAAAAGATTCAACCCAATGGGCGAACCAAACTGAAGGAGCTTACTGCAACTATAATAATACCGAAAACCTTGATACAATAGCCACTTTTGGAAGGCTATATAATTGGTACACTACTCAAGATACACGAGGTTTAGCCCCCAAGGGTTGGCGGGTAGCTAATTCGGTTGATTGGCTCATTCTTATTGAATTTTTGGGCGGTGATACCATTGCCTCAAAACACCTCAAAGAATCAGGCACTTTGCATTGGAGTGGACCTAATAATGCAGATAATAGTAGCGGGTTTACGGCACTACCTGGTGGTTGGAGATATAAAAATGAGATATTTGGTTATATTGAACTCTATTCAGATATGTGGACATCATCTCTTTATTCTGAGACGACAGCTCCTTTTTTATTTTTAACCACATGGAACGATAATCTTGTATATAAAGGATTCAATTTTAAAGTTAACGGGTATTCAATCCGTTGTATTAAAGAACAATAAAACGCAGATACCGAAAAGCGTAAAAAAGAGTAGGTATAACATGTTCAAATAAAACAAATAAAACAATGAAAAGATTTACATTTTTTGCAACCATAGTGTTGCTTTTTCTTTTGAGTACAAAATCATGGTCTCAGGATTTTGCAGTAACCATATCATCTACAGATAATTATCAACATTACATTATCCCCCTCAAAGCGGGCGGAAGCCTTCAATTTCAAATCAATGTAAAGAATAATCGTACCGATACCTGCACCGTGTCTATAGACAAAACGTCGATGGGTATCACGGGGCAATGGGTAACAATTGACAATAACAGTCAGAAACTGTTTCCACAACAGAGCACAAACTTTCTACTTACGCTGAGTATTCCTGCCAATACTTCTGAAGGTGTATATGCAATGTTTTTGTACTTCAATGCCTATGACAAAACCAATTTCAACCATTCTTTTAACTATACTGCACAGACAGTTACAGTTGATAATTCGGTTCCTGTGGTTCCGTCTTTTGCCGTTTCGACAACAAGTAAGACTGTTTCTGCATCATCTTGGAACAGTTACGATGCTATGTCAAGTACTTATACAACCGCTAATAGTTCATCTGGTATTTCAGGGATAAAAAGCTATACAGTAACCCTAAAAAATCCAGACAATTCGGTAAAGGAAACTAAAACAATCAACGCCACATCCGTTAATTACTATAATTTTCAAGCCTTATCTTCAAACACCGCTTATAAAGTTAGCGTAACTGCTACTGATTTAGCCGGAAACTCAAACACCAAAGAATTAACAGCAACAACAGCACCAGCAGCACCTACAATATCTTCAACTACACAAGGATTTTGCAATATCACACTTAACTGGACAGTTTCAAGCGGTGCCACATCTTATAAATTGTACGATGCAACTTCTACACCTGTATTAGTGACAACAACAAGTAATACTTCGACAATAGTGAGTGGCTTAACATCAGGAATGAGTTATAAATTCTATGTTATAGCTTACAATGGTAATGGTTCGGCATCAGATGTAGGAAATACACTGTCTATTTCAACTTTAACTGTACCAATTCCCATAATTTCGGGTCCTTTATCAGTGTGCCCTTCAGGAGCATCATTCTCAGTAACAAATTTACCGTCAGATTGTACTCTTGCGTGGAGTCAAGGTCCGGGGCTAAGTCTTTTTTCAGCATCTGGAAATACAGCAACATTTACAGCAACTGGAAATAATACAAGTTGGATTAAAGCAACTATAAATTCAGGTTGTGGCATTGCAACAGCTACAACATCTGTCGATGCAGGCACTCCCATACCAGGCACTATTGCTATCCAATTTGATGCACCTCCAAGAAGATTTACGGCTTCAATCAATGGAATGGCTACTGCTACATCATATAAATGGTATTTAAACGGCATTTTAAAGTTCAATACCACTGAAACTGTAGTCATTTTTCAGCGACAAGTTGGCAATTGTGGTTTCCGTTATGATGTAGACGTTACGATGGAAAATTCATGTGGCACGTCCCAAATTAGCCATACCGAGGTTTACGAACCAGAATGTTATAGCAGTTATAACATTTATCCGAACCCTGCTTTATCGGAAATCAGCATAACCCAGAACCCAGAGTTAAAACAATTATCTGTGGCTACAGAAAATCCCAACCCTAAAATAATAAAAAGTATCAAGATTATTGACAATATGGGATTGATTTATGTAAACAAGAAATATGGAAAAGGAGTTGAGGTCGTAAAATTGAATGTAACAGGTCTAAAAACAGGGACATATCAAATAATAATTAATGAGGGTGAAGATCAAGAAAATCAAATACTCTTAAAAAGCGAAAATTGATTTAGATGATGGCAAAATCAAAATTTTAATTGATTGTTTAAGTTTGTAAAACAATCATGGTTAACTTGGTGTAAGTGTTATTGTCGAATAATTAAGTATATTTATTGAAGGGACTAACCCAATTATTTGACAACAATTGAAATTTGTTAAATTGAGGTTTTAAAATTAAAAAAACATAAAACTCTGTTTTCAATAGAATTTTCTCGTTTTTATCTGAAATCGCGTTTCACCAAGACAGAAAAACAAGATGTGAACAAAAAAAACTCTCTTAGACAACTCGAAATAAGTTTTTTCTTCTTTCGAGTTGTTGTTGAGAGAATGTTTACAAGGAAGTTTTTTCGACTTAAATTTTGCTCATTTCGACATCTCATTTTGCATTCTGACATCGACAAAAAGAAAGAAAAACGACTTTTAAGCGCTGAAACTAAACTTGAAATTCACAATTTAAGCAGTTTGACAACTTTGCTACAAGGACAAAGACAGATTATATTTTTCGACTTTTAAAACTGTTGAGAAACATTGAATTTACAACTTAAATTTTTTTAATTAATTTATAACAGTTTTAGCGGTCGACTTGCCAACTGAAAAGAAATTGGTTAACGAGAGAAAGCTCACTAAACGGCTGAAATTAAAACGACTGAAGAAAACCAAACTACATGCTGCTTATACACGCCGATGCGCAACAGCCGAATTCGTGCGATTTTGGAGGTTCATCTCCCGCATTAATTTCATAGTAAGGCGTCAGTTTTGTAACCCAGAAATCGGCTACTGCCCATAGCCCCGGTCGTTAGCATACATACTAAAAAAAGAAAAAAGACAACAAATGATTTGGGACAACTTGATAAATGGCATAAAAGGATTATTCAGTAGGCCTGAAAAGAAAGAATGGCTTGAAAAACTTGTAGAGACTTTAGAGAACAAAAAGAAAGATAATATATCTCTTCCATTTAAAATAGTCGACATAAAAGAAAGAGGATTTATTGTGAAAGTTTCTGGTTTATATGCATTTATAGCATTCAATCATATGTCATGGAAATATAATGATATAGAATATTGGATTGCAATACAACAAAAATTGACGAATAAAACATTTTTTTGCAAAATTCACAAGATTTCACAAGATCCATTGTTTATAATTATTAATGGCGAAATTCCTCAATTCAAAAAGATAGAATTAGAAATAGGAAATGAATATAATGGATTAATCATTAAAAAGTCCAATTATGGCGTTTCTGTTGATATAGGTTACAACTTTGACTGGAAATGTGGTTCATTTATCGGATTACTACATATGTCTCAGTTCGAAAGAAAGGAGTCATTTTTAAATTGCTCAATTGGAGACGAAATAACAATAATACATCAAGGTTCAAATGAAAATGGACAATTGGTTTTTAGTCAAGACAATCAAATTAACGATTGGAATAATAAAAAACCGCAAAAATTTATAGGTCAAATAGTTTTGGTTCGTATCACAAGAAAAACAGAAGAAAATAATTTATCATTCATAGTTGACGGAAAATACAAAGGTAGAATTGCTAATTCAAAAGTTGATTATACACCAGCTAACAGAAGGAAATTCAAAGAAGCAAAAAACAATTTAAAAGATGGAGAAACAATCAATTGTGAAGTGATTAGTTGTGACGAAAATAGAAGAGTCTTAAATTTAAAATGGTTAATTGAATTTGACACTCATTTTGGTATGAGAAATACTATTGAGAACGGTCTTGACTACAATACTTTGCAAAAATTGCTATCAATACGAAATGAAACAGAATCATAAACGAAATGAAAAGTACGTATGCTACACACGCCTATGGGTCATTGGCCGGCTGACTTGCAATTGGCAGGTTTTGCTTCCGCATTCACTTTGCAGTGCGACATTGAATACTCCCGCAAACTGCCAAATGCCCTTAGTCTCGGTTGTTAGAGTTAATTATAAAAAAGAAAAAAGAATCAGAACTTATTTGAAACTACAACTATTTTTATTTGTCTTATTGCTTTATTCTACGACACTTTTTGGACAACAAAAACAAATAAATCCAAAAAGTAGTTTTGACTCAACACATGTAATTAGTGTCGACCGACAAGAAACGATTGAGGAAAAATCCAACAATGACAAAAACACGGATTCTTTTATCGAAAACAATCTTCCTTGGATTGCAGCACTGTCAATAAGCATTTTTTCATTTTTTTTAAACCTTAAAATGACTAAAGATTTACAACTATCGAATGAAAGAAAAATCCAACTTCAAATCGAAAGTAATGAACGAAATCTAAAATTTCAAATAGACAAATCTTTAGAACTTTATTTACAAAATTTAAAAATGATTGTTGCATCAAACAACAAACAAGAATGGTTAAATGACGTGAGAATGTGTATTGCAAATTTTTTGACTAATATCACGTTTATTAAACCAGAAGTGAAAGTTCTATATAAAAGTGAAGATTTTAGCACTTATGTCGAAAAAGTATTATTATATAAATCAAAAGCTGAAATTCTCTTAACTGATCAAAATTATGATGAGAAAGAAGTGCTAAAAGCAATAAATGACTTAAGTGAAATCTTAACCATTAATCAATCTGAGTATAACGACAACATATTTCAGGAAAAAAGAAAGAATTTGCTTTTAGCAACAAGAAATTTTTACAAAAATCACCAAAGAAAAATAAGATATAACTAATACATGCTCAATGAAGTACTAGTGGCTGAATCACATTTAGCGGTATTTGCCTCCGCAAATCTCCTATATTCTTATGGTTTATGAAATAGAATTGAAAAAATATATTTCGATGAAATAGCTGAAATCGAAAGTCTTACTGAAAATATCAAAAATCTTGATTGACATTAAGTATGACATCTTCTTTTCGTAATAGTGCTAATTTGGATCTCTGAGCTCTCAGAGCCTCTCACTTGTCGTTTATCTTGCCATGTTATCACTTAATGATATATGTCATGTATATGTCGCTAAAATGATTCTACAAACATGTTTAATAAAACGTATTGACAATTTCTTCCAAAAATCTTTTAGTTCCATTCTAAAATTAAAAAGTGCTTGGTTTAAATGAATAGAACAATAAAAAATGAACCAGCATATTACTAAAGATAGTTTGGGTATTGCATAGCTAAAATCTTTTTCTACCTTTGTCAAAGAGTTATTTGACCGAGCAGCAAATCAAAGCAAACCAACGTGTTTAGCTCGTTACTTATCCATTACCTATTGAGATTTTATGAATTGCAAGTTACTTAAAATGAGCTGAATAATCAAAAAGCTCACTAATGTGGCAAATGTATTTGCTGTCAAAGATACCTTTGTAAATATGTTTCTGGTGAAAGATAGTGATTACTATGTTGCCATTGATGCCGGGAATGATCCGGTAACAATCGCTGCCGGTCTTAAGAAGCTCAGCATTGATCCGGATAAAGTCCTGGCTGTTATGCTTACTCATACTGATGGGGATCATGTTGCAGGCCTGAAATTGTTTAAGAATGCCAAAGTGTACCTTTCCAGGGATGAAGAACAAATGATTAATGGAATGACAGCCCGTATGATGAATTCCCATAATAAGATTGACACGAAAGCATATATTTTGTTGAATGACCAGCAAACAATACACGTTGGAGGTATCACCATAAAAGGGATACTGACTCCCGGCCATACTCCCGGCTCAATGAGCTATCTGGTAAATGACACGTTTTTGTTTGTTGGTGATGCTTTTGGATTAAAGAACGGGAAAGTGGAAAGACCCAATAAATTCTTTACCAGCGACATGGAAACAGCCATTCAGTCTTTTGATAAGATAACTAAGTTACCCCAGGCTGAATTTATCTTTACGGCTCATACCGGTTTTAGCAATGATTATAAGAATGCAGTTAAAACCCGGTTAAAATAAAAGCCTGGATTTTTCTCATTATAAGAGCCTCAAAGCATGGATAGTTTTAAAATTATCTATGCTTTTTTTATGTCCCTTTTTGAACAAAAGTTAATGAATGAACGTTCTTTCAGTAAGTCTAATACCTGTTTAATTCAAGAAGAAACAGTAAAACCTTTCCTGCTATCGCAATCCTTAAGATCAATAATCTGAGCCATTCACACTACAATTTTTTCAGGGCACTCATACCCTGTTGAATTAATGTGGTTTGCATGATATGCAGGTTCTATTTTGCTGAACAGGCCTTTATTCGATAAGAATATAACTAATCAACAATCAAACTAAAAGAAGCATTATGAACAATTTTGAATTTAAGAACCCGACAAAGATTATCTTTGGAAAAGACACCATCGCTAACTTATCGAAAGAGATTCCTGCAAATGCGAAAATCCTGCTGGTTTATGGTAGTGGAAGCATTAAAAATAATGGTGTATACGATCAGGTGATGAAAGCTGTTTCAGGCTTTGAGGTAATTGAGTATGGTGGAATACCGTCAAATCCTGAATACTCCATTCTTTTAAAAGCGTTGCAGGTCATTAAATCGCAGAAGATAACATTCCTGTTAGCTGTAGGAGGTGGTTCTGTCATTGATGGTACCAAATTCTTATCAGCTGCTGCCTTGTACGAAGAAGAAACTCCCTGGAACCTGTTGACTTCAGGGAAACCTATATTAAAAGGGCTGCCATTTGCAACGGTACTTACCTTGCCGGCAACCGGATCAGAAATGAATTCAGGCTTTGTGCTTACACGCAAAGAAACAAAAGAAAAATTAGCTGCCGGTGGTCCTGCACTTTATCCGCAGTTTTCTATCCTCGATCCGCAGGTGGTAAGCACTATACCCCAAAAGCAAATCGCTAACGGGCTGGCTGATGCTTATACCCATGTGTTGGAACAGTATATGACGTATCCGAACGATTCGCTGTTACAGGACCGCTTTGCCGAAAGCATTCTTCAGACACTGGTAGAAGTTGCACCTGCTATTTTAAAGAATCCCTCCGACTATCAGGCTGCCTCCAACTTTATGTGGAGTTGCACCATGGCCCTGAATGGATTAATTGGTCAGGGCGTTCCCCAGGATTGGGCGGTACATATGATGGGTCATGAACTTACTGCATTGTTTGGTATTGACCATGCTTGTACGCTGGCTATTATAGCTCCCAGCCATTACCGGTATAACCTGGATACCAAAAAAGAAAAGTTAGCCCAGTATGCCGAACGGATATGGGGTGTTACCAACGGAACCACTGAGGAAAAGGCAAAAGCCGGCATTGATAAAACGGAGGATTTCTTTCATTCCATTGGAATTAAAACCCATTTGTCGGAATATACACCTGATTATTCAGGTTCTGCCCAGATTATATCAAAAAGATTTACCGCTCGTGGTTGGTTAGGTCTGGGTGAAAATAGAAAAGTAGCACCTGCTGATGTTGCTAAAATTGTTGAAATGAGTTATTAAACAAAATGTAGAAATAAAATGGTCACAATATTAAAAGTATTAATTGTATTGACTTCACACGGAGATTTAGGTAATACCGGTCTTAAAACCGGATTCTGGATTGAGGAATTTGCTGCTCCCTATTATGTACTTGCTGATGCAGGAGTTCAGATAACTATAGCATCGCCCAAAGGCGGTCAACCTCCAATAGATCCAAAAAGTGAACTCCCTGACTTTCAGACAGCATCAACACGTCGGTTTGATGCAGACCCGGTGCTTAAAGAGAAGCTGGCACATACCTTGAAATTAACTGAAGTGAAGGCTGAAGAGTATGATGCTGTGTTCTATCCGGGTGGTCATGGACCATTGTGGGATTTAGCTAATGACGTAAACTCCATTGCATTGATTGAAAACTTCTATAACCATAAGAAACCTGTTGCTTTTGTTTGCCATGCCCCCGGTGTTTTGCTGAAAGTCAGGTTGCCAAATGGTGATCCGTTGGTGAAAGGCAAAGAGGTTACCGGATTTTCTGATACCGAGGAAGAAGCTGTGCAACTGACTAAGATAGTCCCTTTTTTATTGGAAGATGAATTTAAAAAGTTGGGTGCACATTACAGCAAAGGTCCTGACTGGGGATCGTATGTTAAGGTTGATGGATTGTTGATTACCGGTCAGAACCCGGGCTCTTCAGAAGCCGCTGCAAATGAACTGATTCATATATTACAATAAGGTGTCAGAAATGATAATAAAGTGTCAGATATGACAATTAAAAGGCCCTGAAATGCAGGGCTTTTTTATATACACTTCGTGATATGTGATTATTTGTAAAAACTAAGTACATTTGCAGAGAAATAGATCTCCTGTAAATAGAAGTAATTGTAAGAATAAGAAAAGAATAATGTCCCGGCATACTTACAGCGGAAAGAATTCATTTAAATAAAATATAGAAATAAAATGGTAAAAGTAATTGCAAAGTTTTCTATAAAGGCAGATGGTGTTGATGCGTTTCTTGGTCTGGCAAGTGAATTGGTAGAAATGACAGTAAAAGAAGCCGGCAACATATCATATGAAATGTTTCAGGATGCTAAAAACCCCGGCAAGTTATTTATGGTTGAAGAATGGCAAAGCCAGGAAGTATTGGATAAGCACTTAACTTCTGCTCATTTTACCACTCTTGTACCTCAAATGGGAAAATATGCTGACAGTGCGGCTACAATAAACGTTTGCAAGAAAGTGCTTTAAACACAATGCTCTATTGTTTGTTATTAGTTCATAATTTCGTTTATGCCTAAAAAGATTTAAACTCATTATCTATCATGAAATTAAAAGTTATACTATTTGGTTCTACCGGAATGATCGGTCAGGGAGTACTTTCAGAATGCCTGAATGATGATCATGTTGGAGCTGTTCTGGTAATCAACCGTCAGGCAAGCGGAGTCACCCATCCTAAACTCAGGGAAATAATTCATACAAATATATTTGATTTGTCCCTTGTCACAAAAGAATTATCCGGCTATAACGCCTGTTTGTTTTGTTTGGGGATATCGTCAGCCGGAATGAAGGAAGAAGAGTATTATACAACGACTTATGAGCTAACGATTCATGTAGCAACTGTATTATTAAACCTGAACAAAGATATGACTTTTTGCTATATCTCTGGTGCCGGTACTGACAGTACTGAAAAGGGGTCTGTCATGTGGGCGCGTGTGAAAGGTAAGACTGAAAATGATTTGCTGAAAATGCCTTTTAAAGGTGTCTATATGTTCCGTCCCGGATTTATCCAACCCATGCACGGAGAGAAATCAAAGACAAGACTCTATAACCTGCTTATGCCTTTTTTCAAACCATTCTATTTTATACTGAAAAGCTTTGATAGCATCGTTACCAATATTGAAACATTGGGTAAAGCAATGATTCGTGTTGCTTCAGGCGGATATGAGAAGAAAATCCTTGAAAGCAGGGATATTAATGCAATCGGTAAACAACAATAAAACGAACTACAGGTCTATAAGTAATTAAAAATTAATAATTAAAAATTAATAATTTATATATCACTGACGAGTAAATACTTATAGGATAAAAAATAGGTCGTTAAATATCTACGATTACTTATATTCCAAATGGGCTATCTGAAAAGATAGCCTTTTTTTTGTTCCCTCCCTCCTGCTTCACCTTTAAGTTAAAACACATTGGGCAGTTTTTTTGTTATAAGTATCAGTAGAAATTTAATGATCTATTTGCTATTCTACTTAGCTTTCAATTCAGTGTTCTTGGAATTATGAATTATGAATTGTTAATTAATAATTATTTAGGTTGTTTTAAATATCCATTTAGATTCATGATTAAAAGAATGAACAACAATTAAAGAGTACAACAATGAAATCAATTAATGGGCTTATACCATTCTTTTTTAAGAATGAAGTCGATAACCGAACATTATTGGTCCGGTTAGTTGTTGGGTTGATCTTTCTGACCGAAGGAATTCAAAAGTATTTATTTCCTGAATTACTAGGTACAGGGAGATTTCTGAAAATAGGATTCAGCGATCCTGCTTTTTGGGCTTATTTCACAGGTGCTTTCGAAATTATTTGCGGTGCACTTATTCTTCTTGGATTGCTTGTCCGGATGGCGACTATTCCCCCGTTTATCATAATGTTGGTTGCCTTTATAACCACCAAATGGCCGATATTGTTGGATAAAGGGTTTTGGCCGTTTGCACATGAATACCGTACGGATTTTGCCATGACATTACTATTAATCTATTTATTCATTTATGGTGCCGGAAAGTGGTCAAAGGATTCAACAGTCAGCAAACCGCCAAAATATTGAAACATGGGTAATGATAGCATGAAATATATGTATTTAACCGGAATCCTTTTTATCCTGGTTATCCGACAGGCATATGCCGGTCCGCCCTTTAATACGGACGACCCTCAGCCTGTTGAATTCCATCACTGGGAGTATTATATTTCCACCATAAACACATTCCGTAGCGATATTTCCACAGGTACCAGCCCACACTTCGAAGTAAACTACGGGTTGATTACCAATGTCCAGGTACATCTTATTGTGCCGGTGAACTATGACTATTCGAAGGTGCAGGGATTTAAACTGGGATATGCATATACCGAACTGGGTTTAAAATACCGGTTTGTACAGGAAACGGAGAATATGCCTCAGATTGGTACATTCCCCATCCTTGAAATACCTACTGTCCGCAATGCTGAATTCGGGAATGGTAAGACTCAATTGTTCATACCTGTATGGGCACAAAAATCGTGGGGCAAACTCACTACCTACGGTGGTGCAGGGTATTGGATAAATCCTGGCATAGACACCCGAAACTGGCTTTTTTCAGGGTGGGAAGTGCAGTATGATTTTTCACCGGTGATTACCCTGGGAGGAGAATTTTATTATCATACGGCTGATAGTTTCGGAACTAAACCGGTATTTGCATTCAATGCCGGCGGTTCCATCAACATTAGCCCTACCTTTCATGTTATTTTCTCAGCCGGGCACAGTATGATGAACCAAAACTTTACAACCAGCTATCTCGGTTTACTATGGACTATCTAAATATTTACTATTTAACCATTTACTATTTGCTATTTAATATAACACATTAACCAATAAATCAATTACTATTTAAATCATTTACTATTTTGTCATTTACTATTTTAATCATTTACTATTTTGTCATTTACTATTTACTATTTAATTTAAAATATCAACTAATCAACCAATCAACCAATTAACCAATTAACTAATTAACCTCCCGATAGCTATCGGGACAACCAATCAACCAATCAACCAATTAACCAATTAACCAATTGACCAATCAACCAATTAACCTCCCGATAGCTATCGGGACAACCAATCAACCAATCAACCAATTAACCAATTAACTAATCAACCAATTAACCAATTTAGAGGCGTTTTAAGCTATTCATATTTAAATATGAGTTTATCCCTTTCACTCCTTAATAAACAACGAATATGAACACTACAGAGCCTAAATTCACCAACCAACTGATACATGAGAGTAGCCCGTACTTGCTGCAGCATGCCCACAACCCGGTGAACTGGTATCCGTGGGGACCGGAAGCACTGGATAAAGCCCGTAATGAGCACAAGAATATTATTATCAGTATTGGGTATGCAGCCTGCCACTGGTGCCATGTAATGGAGCACGAGAGTTTTGAGGACGAAGAAGTAGCTGCTTTTATGAACGAGCATTTTGTGGCCATTAAAGTGGATCGGGAAGAACGGCCTGATGTTGACAAGGTATACCTCACTGCCGTTCAACTGCTCACAGATAAAGGCGGGTGGCCGTTGAACTGCATTGCATTGCCTGATGGGCGTCCAATATATGGTGGCACCTATTTCCCTAAGGACCGGTGGATGGATATGCTCACGCAGGTATCCGAATTTATCAGACTCAATCCCGATAAGGCGGAAGAACAGGCCAATTACCTCACTGAGGGGGTTCAATCCAATGAAATGATTTATAAGAATGCTGAAAACACGGTATTCCAGTTGAATGACCTGGATGATATCTTTTCTGTCTGGAAAAACAACATTGACTTCTCACAGGGAGGTTATGGCAGTGCTCCTAAATTTCCCATGCCGGTAAGCCTGCAATTCCTGCTGCACCTCAATTTTCTCACTAAGCAAAAGGATGCTTTGAAGGCTGTTATCGTCACCCTGAACAAGATGGCCGAAGGAGGTATTTACGATCAGGTGGGTGGTGGTTTCTCGCGTTATTCCACCGATGAGCAGTGGAAAGTACCTCATTTCGAAAAAATGCTGTATGACAATGCACAGCTTGTCAGTCTATATTCTTCAGCATGGCAGAAAACAACCTATCAAGTCTATAAAACAGTAGTTACCGAAACGCTCGACTTTATTAAACGTGAACTGACATCTGTTGACGGGGGCTTCTATTCCTCCCTGGATGCTGACAGTGAAGGTGAAGAAGGTAAATTTTATCTCTGGACATTTGATGAGTTTAAAGAGATATTAGGAAATAAAGCCGCCTTACTGAGCGATTATTTTCATGTTACCCCGAAAGGCAATTGGGAAAATGGACAGAATATCCTGTACAGGTCGGGTGACAATGATAAAATCCTGAATAAGTATGTTATTACAGGCAGTGAACTGGCAGCAAGTGTCTCGGAATCAAAGAAGCTGTTGCTTACCCGAAGGGCTGCACGCATTCGCCCGGCTACTGATGACAAGATACTTACAGCATGGAATGCCCTGATGATAAAGGCTTATGTAGATGCTTACCGGGCATTTGATGTGACTGATTACCTGAAAGTAGCACTGAAGAATGCTGCATTTATTAATACCAACCTCCGGTCTACCGACAAGGGACTTTTCCGAAACTACAAGAACGGTAAGGCTTCAACCTATGCGTTTTTAGATGACTACGCCTTTACCATCCAGGCCTTTATTTCGCTCTATCAGGCTACCTTCAGTGAAAGCTGGCTCGACGAAGCAAAACTCCTTACCCGGTATGTCCTCAACCATTTCTATGATTCTCAGAGCGGGATGTTCTTTTATACTTCCGACCTTGATCCGGGACTTATTGCCCGTAAAATGGAACTGTCCGACAATGTCATCTCTTCATCCAATTCCGAAATGGCAAAGAACCTGTTCCTGTTGGGTCGTTATTACTATGACGAAGAGTATGTCCGCATGGCACGTAAGATGCTGAACAACATTAAAAACCACGCTATCAATGGCGAGATCTATTATGCCAACTGGGATATTCTAATGGCCTGGTTTGCCGTAGAGCCTTATTTCGTGTCAATTGTCGGCAAGGACTATGAGGCAAAACGCAAAGAGTTCGATCAGTATTACCTGCCCAATGTGTTTCTGGCAGGTGGTAAAACAGAAGGCACCCTGAGCATGCTGGAAGGGAAACTACATATCGGACAAACTACTATCTTTGTGTGCCGGGATAATCTGTGCAAATTGCCGGTTACTGAGGTAAAAGAGGCAATAGAGCAAATGAAATAAAGAAATAAAACAACCCCAAGCCCCTAGACCCCAAGCCCCTAAAGGGGATGTGAAGTGTGAGATATTTGAGTTTCTAAAAAAATTGAATTTACAGTTTCTAATAGTCGAAAGTTTTCACAACCCCATTAGGTTCTTGGTTTTTTCTTCACATCCCCTTTAGGGGCTTGGGGTATAGGGGCTTGTGGTTATCTTAATCTTATCTTTATCCTATGAAAACGAACACACTGTCTCTTTTCCTTGCAGCTGTTTTCCTTTTTACGGCTGCATGCACCAATACCCCTGATCCGGTCATTCCCCCCAATCAGGAAACCCTGCAATACGGTGTTCCTTTCCAGCATGTTCCGGCCACAGCAGATGTCGTTATGTATGAAATCAACCCCGGGGCTTTTAGTGCTGCCGGTAATTTCAACGGCATTACCGCCAGTCTCGATTCCATTAAATCCCTGGGAATAAATACCATCTGGTTGATGCCCATCTACCCCATTGGTGTGCTTAAGTCCATTGGCTCACCCTATTGTGTCAGGAATTACCTGGAAGTAAACCCCACATATGGTACGCTTGCCGATTTCAGAAACCTGGTCAGTGAGGCGCATACCCGCAATATAGCTGTGATTATCGACTGGGTAGCAAACCATACTTCGTGGGATAATCCGTGGATACAGAACAAATCGTGGTATACGCAGGATGCAAACGGGAACATCATTTCTCCTGCAGGTACAACCTGGACCGATGTTGCCGACCTGAACTACGATAACAGTGATATGCGGTCTGCCATGATCAAAGCCATGAAGTACTGGGCGCTGGCTGCCAATATCGACGGGTTCAGGTGTGATGCTGCCGACTATGTACCCTATGATTTCTGGAAACAGGCACTGGATACCCTTCAAAACATGCAGGGGCGCACCTATATCCTGCTGGCCGAAGGCTCCCGAGCCGACCATTTCACTGCCGGATTCCAGCTTAATTATGCCTGGGATTTCCTGACAACCCTCAAAAATGTATTTATCTCCGGTCACCCTGCCGGTGAAATATTTGCCACCAATATGTCTGAACTACTGCTAGTTCCTGTCAACAAGCGGAAGTTACGCTTTACCACCAACCATGATGAATCGTCGGTTGCTACCCCGGTGCAGCTCTTTAACGGCAAACAGGGTGCCCTGGCTTCCTCGGTGGTTGCCATTACCCTGCAAAGTGTCCCGTTGCTTTATTGCGGACAGGAAGCCGGCGTTTCGAACCGGTTTATGTATACCACCCAACGCCCAATTGACTGGTCTATGAATCCGGATATGCGGATTGCGTACCGAAAGATCCTGGGCTTTTACAATTCGTCGAATGCCATGCGCTACGGAATCCTTCAGACCTGTCCCGGCAACGATATACTTGCCTTCTCAAAGTCCATCGGGAATGAAAACGTTCTGGTAATGGTCAATTGCCGCAATGCCGCCATCACCTGGGTACCCCCTGCCTCCCTGGTTGCTACTTTGTGGACAAACGTGATGGACAATACTTCCCTCACAGTCACCTCCACCCTTACATTCCAACCCTATCAGTTTTATATACTGAAGAAATAATCACCCCAAGCCCCTAAAGGGGATGTGAATTACTTCCGTCTCCTAAAAACTCAAATACCCTTATTCATAACCGGAAAACTCTATTATCTCACTCTTCACATCCCCTTTAGGGGCTTGGGGTTCTCAAAAAAAAATACTCTCTATACAATAAAATATAAAATCACAACGTTAATTATTAACTTTCGTATGTAATTATTCAGCACTTTCTTTTATTTTTCGTTTCGCCTCTTTGTCATGCAGTCTATACCTGTTTTATGTTATCCCTTAGATATCCCATAGATATCCCATAGATATCCCACCTATATCCCATATCAATATTAGGGTGGGTTATAGGTGGGATATCGATAGAATAACGAATGAAAACCGGAAGAAAAAGGAAAACGGCGTCTCAAACAACTGACAAAAAGTTCGTCCATAAGCATTTGAGTAAAGTAAAATAAATATTTTCATAACCTTTTGATTAACTAAAAATTAAATTTACACGTATGGCTACATCTAAAAATGGTATTCAAATGCAAGGCTCAATTGCAAACGTGAGCATGTACAGGTTACATGGTACCGACCGAATGGTTTACCGGACGAAAGGCGGACCCGGAAAAAAAAAGATAAAGACATCGCTAAAATTTGAAAAAGTAAGGCTAAACAACAGCGAATGGGCAGGTTGTGTCAGGATGGGACACAACATTCGTCTCTCGTTCGAAGTGATGAAACGAATGGAGGACTATCCCGTGACGGGAACACTGAATGCAATCTGCAAACAGATTCAAAAACTGGATACCGAAAATGAACAGGGCAGGCGGGCTATCCGATTGTCGCAACACAAGGACTTGCTGTCGGGTTTTAGCTTCAGCAACAAGCAGTCACTGGAAAGCGTGCTTCGTGTTCCCCTGGATATTTCGCTGAACAGGGTGACGGGTGAAGCACGCATAGAAATACCTGTGCTGAATACCGGCATGTACCTGTACAATTTTCGCAAATTGCCCTATTACCGCATCGTGGCTAACCTGAGCGGGGTATGCGATATGATCATGCCGGAAGGTAAGGACAAGTATGAAACTCCGTACACCGGTTATCTGGACAAAGTAAACGGCATATATGAATCGGAATGGATACAGGCACTGGGCGTACAACCTGCCCTAAGCTTCCTCCTGCAGTATCCGCTTGTTGAAAATCCGGTGCCCGAAGAAGTCTCCCTGCTTCTGTGCCTAGGCATTGAGTTTGGTACTCCCGGGGTGGATAAAATACCATTGCCTGTGAAATATGCCGGGACAGGGAAGATTGTTCGGATAGTTTAGTAGGTAGTTTTTAGTAGGTAGTCAGTAGTCGGTAGTCAGTAGTCGGTAGTCGGTAGTGGATAGTCGGTAGTGGGTAGATGAGAATGAGACGTTTGATTTGGGAGTCGCGATTTCCATATCGCGAAATATAATACTTGGTTATATAAATAAGGTAGTCGGTAGATGAGAATGAGACGTTTTATTTGGGAGTCGCGATTTCCATATCGCGAAATATAATACTTGGTTATATAAATAAGGTAGTCGGTAGTTGGTAGATGAGAATGAGACGTTTTATTTGGGAGTCGCGATTTCCATATCGCGAAATATAATACTTGGTTATAGAAATAAGGTAGTTGGTAGTTGGTAGATGAGAATGAGACGTTTTATTTGGGAGTCGCGATTTCCATATCGCGAAATATAATACTTGGTTATAGAAATAAGGTAGTCGGTAGTTGGTAGATGAGAATGAGACGTTTGATTTGGGA